>Ga0209816_1000024_pt1 | contig 125885 bp, 107 predicted proteins | sample CoawatmetaG01DNA_FD_187509 | JGI IMG/M metagenome (GOLD analysis project Ga0209816, IMG submission 187509) | Marine microbial communities from the West Antarctic Peninsula - Coastal water metaG017-DNA (SPAdes) (version 2) | ecosystem: Environmental > Aquatic > Marine > Coastal ...
CCAATAGTTACCGGGGGGTACCGGCATAGTATGACTAATGGTTGCAGTTTTGAAAAAATGGCATCGGTTGAAATTCAATATTTGTACACACTCAAATGCCGGAGGTGGTGTATTCAAAAAAAATTTAGCACAAGATTTTTCTATACTGTATAGAGCCTTCTTCTATGCGTATAGCATGGATGAGGCTGATGCGTACAGCATCTCTATGTATACCTCTGTATGCCCACTATACATCATATATAAGTATTCGGCTAACACTATGCACTATAGTGGTTACATGCATAAAAGTGTATTGACTTCTTACTCAATATACAGTATACTATAGTATATACTTTGCAGGAGAAACATTATGACTAAACAGGATAGACATGCTAAGAGCGAAAGAGCTAGAACTCACAGGAAACATATTAAAGCTATTGTGAAGAACAGTAGGTTACGCTTCTATGCTCACATGAAACATTTGCGAGAGAAGTATAATAAAATTAAATCGAGACATCATGATAACAAAGTTGATTAATAAATGGAAGAGGAGTTTGTATAAGCATTGGATTGCTCCGTGGGGATTATAATAAATAGTATTATGAAAGATATAATTAATAAAATACTATATACCAGATTCCATGTGGGCTATTTTGTATGTGCTTTAATATTTGCTATGGGCTTATGTATTACAGCACTAGTAGAACTAATTTAGTTTTGCTAAACTCTGATTGAGATTAAATAGGATCTCACCGCGAAGGCGCTTCGTTTCACTCGCACCTACTGAAGGTTCCGCCGCCCTGGGCTATTTGTAACCTATTTGCATGTAGCGACTATATGCTGGAGTTACCATACTGCCCACGTACTTGGTATTGCTTAATGGGTATTTGCTTATCATATCCTCTATGCTGTTGCTGGTATTAATATGTCCATCAAAGGATTCGCTGTTATTAGTTTGCATTATAATTAATTGATCCGAGTCAACAGTATCAAACCAATCGCTATTCATATGTTCACAACTGGTATTAATAATCCAATCGGGTTTAACCGTAATTAATTCCCCTCCAGTTTCAAACTCACAGTTACTTAAATCTAAATGTGTAGCATCAGCAACAACTCCTTTGTAACGCCAGCCTGCTAGATACTTTTGGTTCAGTCGTTCACTTAAATCTTGTGCAGTGGGATCAGCATCAACTCCGTATATACGTTCTATAGTTAATGCTCTGTGCAGTGGATCAACTAGACTGCCTATCCAACTGCCTAATATAATCACAGTGGCATTAGCTTTTAATGGAGATACTTTATACAGTTCGCCTAACAGCCAGCTCTTGGATGCTAACTGTCCTTTGCTGAATGCATGTTTAGGATACAAACTGCTGTGTTGTACTATATGCTCGAACTGGCTCATGCTTACTTTCAAGAAGCCTGCATCGATATAATCGTTAACCGCTTCCCATGTGTCTAGTTTAATTTCATTCATTTTATTCTCTCTAACATTTCTAATACTGTGCATAGTTCAGCAACTGAGCTGTCTAACACCATGTGAGCAACTTCGTTATCGTTCTTGGCTCTCTCCTCACATAACATATCTATTCTTACTCTGAGGTACTTTTCAATTTTATCCATTCCTCTATCCTCTCTAGTACTGCGTTCTTTTCTTCATCTGTGGCTGTGTACCAGTCACGCATCTCAGTAGCAGTTCTGTAACAGCCGATGCAGTACTCACTGTTCACATCAAACGTACATATTTTAATACAGGGTGATGGTACCATACTGCGTGGTCTAGCTTTACCTCTTCTCATACTGTGCCTCTAACCATTCGTAATCATTAATTAATTCTAATGCAACTGTGTTCCCCCGGTTGCGTCCTGCATAGTCATTACCTGCGTTTGCTCCTGCTACAGCTTGATCACTGTAGTCTCCCTCAGTAGCGTTTAGCCATGCCCCTAATCTTTGTTGTGCGTCTGCGTCTGTGCTAGTTGCTAACTTAACGCACTCTCTGAATGCACTACGCCATGTGCTGTATGCATCAGTATTAAATCTTGTTGTACAAGCAACTTCAGGCATTACTTTAAATCGTTTGCCTAATCCAGTTGTAAAGTCTATGCCCCAAGTGGTTGCTCCTCTAACTGCGTTAGTGTTAAACAGTTTAACTCCGCCGTAGCCATAAGTATCACCAGTAACAGGGTTAGCACTATTCCACACATGAGTAACGTCTTGGTCATATACATCTGGTATATAACTAAAGTCGAAGTCTGTGCTTACATCAGCATCACCGTCCACTACCCAGAACATACTACTGCTCACTGAATTACTTGCTTGTTGGTGTGCTGTGAATATTCCGTCTACATCACTAACCAGTATAGACTCGTCTGGTAATGCCTCTAGCAGTTCATGTGCGTTGTTTTGTGCGTAAGTGATGAGTACTATGTCATATGGCTTATACACACTAGCAGTTGCTTTAACATACTGTAGTGTTCCACGTGGCATTTTGTTTAACTGTATGTCATCTGATGTTAAACCTTCTATACCTTTGTGCCATAAACGTATGCCACCATATGAATGTGTTTTGTTTGTGCGTGGATTAACTCGTTGCCATGTGTGTACTTTGTTTAATCCATCTAGTTGTGGAGTATAACTGTACTCGAATTCAGGTATTGGTGTTACATCTGGATCAATAGTATAGAAGTAATCACCTGTAGTAACATTTTTATAGTTGTTTAACTGCTTGAGTAACGGTGTTTCAGTGTTAAGAGCGAAACATTCCCACGTTGTAGGTGTAGTTGCTACCCGGTATACTGGCTTTAAGTCTTTAAAACTGTTGTTAATTAACTGTTTAACAGTGAACTTGGTGTTGGTAAAGGTACCAGTGGGTACTAAACGAACGCCACGTTGGGCATCTATGCTGTCAATCCACACGTGAACCACATGCTCTTCCCACTTAGTAGGCACATAATCAAACTTCCAATCGCTTACTAAGGTGCTATGAGGATCAACTACCCAGTACATGTTGCTGTCTAAGTTCATTTCAAACAATAACAGTTGGTCTATTATGTCTTTATCACTGTTCAAGTAGCATATAGGATACTCTTTTTGCTCACCTGCTACAGCATTTAATATTAATTGGTCTGGTATACTGCAAGTTAATACTTGTTCATCAGTTAATTGACTAGCATTATACGTTGTGGGCCACAGTCTAAGACCGCCATGTCCTATAACTAACCCTTCTGCGTCTGTTCTTTTCCATACATGCACTACATTTGTATTGTTTACATGTGGTATAATGCTCTCTGCAATAACAGTTTCGGTTAATTCAATGTCTGGATCTACTGTCCACACATAGCCTACGTCACTATGCTTGGCTAATACGTCCTGTATTTCCTTTGATGTCATGTGTTCTAACTGTTCAACGGGCCATATAGGATCTCTACTTGCTACCTTAGGCAGTTCTTTTAGTTTAACATAACTGTTTTCTTTAATTTGTTCTAGTGTGTAGTGGGCTACCGGCATTAGTTTAACGCCACTTTGCTTACTGCTACCTGCATGTTGCCACATGTGGACTACATCTTTATCATATTGTGTTGGGTAATAACTATAATCGAAGTCTGCATCTACTTGTACATGTGCATCAACTACCCACATCATGCTTACGGTTGTTTGTAGTGCCAGAGCTTCGTAGACGCCGTCTAACGGCTGTAACAGTTCTTCCGGCTGTATGTGGTACACTGGATACTTTTTCTGTGTACAAGCCGGCTCTCTAATATACTTTGGTCTACCTTTGCCTTCGTTCTTGTTCCTTAAACTAACTCCACCGTAATCGTATTGCTTACCTGTTACAGGATTTAGTTTTTGCCATACATGTTGCTTACCATCGTCGAACACATCAGGCTGGAAGTCAAAGTCAAATCCTACAAGTACATCAACGTCTGGATCAACTACCCAGAACCAAGCATGAGTACTCTTTGCTAATCCTTCTTGATATGAACTGTATGTTTCAAACTCATACGTTAATGCTACAGGACTCATGTCGTGTACTTTAACATCACCATTCCAATCCTTTGGCATCCATATAAGTATGCCATTGAATATATGTTTAGTGTTACGTTCGAATGTTGTTGGGCTCCACGGTATATGACTTATGTCATTAAAGGCTGTGGGCAGTATCCAACAGTCAGCATCTACTCGATCCATTCCTTCATCAGTGTATATGATCGGGTAGCTTCTACCTCCGACGGGGTTAGTGGCAATAAACTTGCTGTCCTCACTGCCAGATCTCGGAACAAGTTTAATACCTCCTGCTCTGTTGTCGCTGATATTTGTAATTGCTTTGGGGTATTTGTGTTCCAGGTCATCCGGAAACTTGAATATGTGTATGTACTTTGTGTCATGCTGTTGTGGAACATAGTTGAACTCCTCGTTAATTTGATGTTCGTTGTCTACTAACCAGAACATTTTAGTTCTGCTTTTCCTTGCAGGAGTATCATAGTCGCTGATATTATCTGCATAGAATATATCATAACGTACAGGACAAATATCTTCTTGATACTTATGCTTGGTTACGTCAAAGTGTTTATTCATTAATCGTACGCCACCACATCGGGTATCCCATGCGTCTGTGAAGTCTGCTGGGTAACGTTCTTCTAGGTGACTGGGTATTTTAAATACATGTATATAATCTAATTCGTGACTTGCTGGAACGTATAACAGTTTACCATTAAACTGAAACTCTCTATCCACAATCCAGAACCATTCTGTTTTACTACGCTCTGCATAGTCGCTGTATGTTTCTGCATTAAAGTCTTCGTTGTCTATATAGAACACATCATACGCTTCGTCCTCTACTGGACATGCAGGATGTATTTTAAGTTCCGCGTATGTCCAATTCATAGGCACTAGTCTAATGCCACCCATACCCAACGGATACTTTTCTTTTAATTGGTATGGCATTTTAAAACTGTGTACAAAGTCTTTCTCAAACGGATTAGGAACCCAGTCAAGTGTTTTAGTATTAATAGTATGTTCTTTATCTATTAACCAAACATATTCGTTTGTGTGTATATCACGCTGACTGTAATCGTCTACATCGGTAACAAACATAAACGGTATGTCTAAGTCTGCATTTAAGAAGCCGTGGTATTTAATTTGTGCGTCTTTCCAATCACGTGGATATAATTTAATGCCACCTTCTTCTTTTGGATACTTATGTTCTAGTTGTCCCCTTAAATGAAAACTGTGTATGAAGTCTGGTTCAAAGTTCCCCGGTGCCCAATCGATGTTTTCAGTTATTTTATATTCAGGATCAACGCACCAAACATGTGTGCTACTAGAGTTATCAAAGTAGTCCCCCGGTGTCGTGCTTGTTAGTACGTTGAATGTTTTTGTACATGCTACTGCATTGTGATGGAATGTTTCTGGAAACCCAATTGGCTTTTTAACTTTTAATGTTACTCCGCCATAGTTCAATTGGTTCCACTTCCAAACATGTTCGTAATTTTTTGTATGCGAGTCTGGCTTAAAGTCAAATATACTATAGTCGGTAACAGTAATGTCTTCTTCGATGAACCAATACATTGATGTATTGCTAGAGATAGCAGACACGTTACTGACTTGTTGTGCAAAAGGTAACTGCTCTACTAGAGCATCGTTCTCTCCTACATAAAAAATATCATACATCTATTTTGTGTCCTACTACTGCGTTTATATATTTATTGATATGGTCTAGTCCGTTGTCTAGGTTTTCTAATTCACGGAACATTAATTGGTTAGCACTAAAGCAACAATCGTCTCGGTGATGTCTTGCACTAATCTTACACACATGACAGTTCCCTTTTAGTTTCCAGAACATCATTTCCTCTGGAGTTAACAGTGGATCATATAGCCATGGGTTGCGTGATACTTCGGTAGGCGATAGTTCGCTATAGTCGTGGTCCGCAAGTAGTTCTTTAACGTAACCGTTTATGCCTATTGCCTCTATTCGTTCTTTAACTTTTTCGTTAGTCACTTGTATGTACTCTGATGTTGTAATGGTTTGTAAAAGCAGTAGCATCTTCTTTAGTATTAACTATTGGCTGACCTTTAACATTGAGACTCGTATTGAGAACAATAGGACAACCTGATACTTTGTGCCATTCGGATAGTGCTTCATATAGTTCAGGGTGCTGTTTTCTATTAACAGTCTGAACCCTACTCGTTCCATCCCCATGTACGACAGCAGGTATTTCATCTGGACGTTTGCATTTTGCTACAAACTGCATGTATGGACTTTCGTTTAAACCGCCCGGCAGTTCAAACCAATCTTGTACATGTTCTTCTAAAATGATAGGAGCAAACGGTCTAAACTTTTGTCTACGTTTAATTTCATTTACTCTATCCTTAATCTCTTCCCCTCTAGGATCAGCAAATAAACTTCTGTTCCCTAATGCTCTAGGACCAAACTCTGCTCTGCCATTGGCAACTCCAAAGATTTCCCCATTGTTTAAACTCTCGACAAACTTCCTTACGGGCCACTTGCCTTCTATTACAGTTCCTAAGTAAGGAGTTTTCCATTCTACTTTCTTTAATGTATCTGCAAAATGTAAGAATGCCGCGGCACCTAAACTACTTCCAGCATCACCTGGGTTAGGCATTATGTGTACGTCATCGAATATATCAAACAGTTTACTATTAGCAACACAGTTTAATGCACAGCCACCCATGAACACTAAGTTCTTACTATGAGTGTACTTGTAGGCTAACTCCGCGTATTCCATAATTCTTTCTTCACATACTAACTGAGCACTTGCGGCTAAGTCGTACTTAATTTGTTCGTTACCCGGAATGTTTAAATTGTTTATTAAGAAGTCGTCTGGTAAGCCTCTACTCATATCAATGGTGTGTAGACACTCTCCTCTATTCTCTTTAGTAATCTTTTCATGCTTAAACAATTGCTTACGCATCTGTTTAGCGAATATCGGATTACCGTATGCCGCCATTCCCATTAGCACATATTCATCTTCCATAGGCTTCAGTCCTACTCTGGCTGTTACAGCACTATAGAATAAACCTAGACTACTTGGGAAGTTTGTTTCGTGTACCAATTCAAACTTGCCACCTCGTTCTTCATACCTGTATATGGTTGCAGTCTGCACTTCGCCTATTGCATCGATAGTCATTATAGCACACTCGTCGAAGTCACTAGTAAGTACTCCTGCGGCGGCATGACTTTGATGATGTAATGTATGCTGAACTGGAATACCGTCTAGCTGTGGATAAAATCTTTTAAGCCATTGCTCGGCAGTTGGTTCCGTGAACACAGCCTTAACTGCATCCATTCTCAGTTGTTTTAGTCTACGTTTAGACTTTAACTTACTATCCTCATGCATTACTATAACATCTGGCATGCCAAATGTCAATGCTTCTGCCATTAATTCTTTGTGTAAGAAAGGATCGTTCTTCTTTCTACTATAACGTTCGCTGTGACCAGCAAACATAATCTTGCCTTCGTCGACTACACAAACAGACGCATCATGGAACATACAACTTATACCAAGTATTCTCATCTATAAATAAATGGATCTGCTTTACGGATTTGTTCTAACTTATCCTTCAGCATCTCTTCTTCCTCATCAGTAAGATTTAATTCGGGTACATCGGGTACTTCAATTTCTGTAGGGCCTCTAAGTACTTCAGCTTTCTTACTTATTGGATTACCCTGCAAGTCACCGTGGTCGATAATCTCTGTTACCTCTTCGGCTAGTTCGTTTCTTTCTTCTGGCATTATAATTCCTCTATAAACTTTTTAACTTCATTTGCATATAGCGTGTGTAAATGCTTATCTGCGTGGTACCATTCTGAGAAGTGTGAAGCGTTTTCTTCTGTGTCGTACCTTTCTATAAAACTGTCTTCACTCTCAAAGAACACATCATGCGGGAACGTATGCATTAAATGTTTTAATCTTAAATGATCAAACGTCTCTGCTTTTATTGACGCACAATTATTTACCTGTATGTGATCAACTTCGTAAGATTTTAAGAACGAATCTAGCATAGTCATATAAGTTATTTTTTTAAACAGTCCAAAGTTATAGTCTGTGTGATATAACTGCAATGCTTTGAACCATGTAGTGAAGTCGCCAGTGTTTTTGTATTGTTCTGCATCAGATCCGTTTGCCCAATGTATATGTTGATCTTCCCATGTAAACTCTACTCGTTCGTTAGTAGTCCATCCTACACATACAAGTAACTCCTTTGGATCTCTTCCTTGATATACCCACTGACTAACATAGTCAATAGTGGATCGCATGATGTATTCATTACTGCCACCCGGTGCTGAATGATTTGTGTAGTTAAGTTCAAACGCTCTAGCAAGTTGTCCGGGCCATGCATGGACAATATTTTGTTTAGTAGCCGCAGTTGTTCCTGGGCCACATATCTCACTACCTGCCATATGGCTACAACCGATTGCGTATAAGTGTGTTTTGTCTTTTAAATCCATTTACCAATCCAGTAATTTGTATAAGTCTGGCAGACTGTCTGCTAAACTTTGGTTACGTTTATCATCTAATAACAATGTGTAACGTTTGAATATTTCCATTTGCGTTTCAGCATCATCGTTAACTTGGTCATCGCCCAATGCATTAATAATTCCTAGCACTGTTTGTTTATTCCTTTCATCGTTAGCAAAGTATGTACTAGTATCAAGCCAGTGATGTAATCTACTCTTTGCTTCGTCTCTAATGTTCTTAGGCAAGTTACGAATGTCTAAGCATTTAGGATAGTTGTTCATTAAGAAACTAATGTCTATTCGTCTACCACTTAGTTCAGTGATCTCTTCAGCATAGTCTAGTAAGTCTGTTATATTTAATATGTTATATATTTGTACAACAGGACTAAACAACAAGTTACCTACAACTTTAGAATCAGCATACTCTTTAATATGCTTATCTACTATAGACCATTTGCTTCCACTTCTAATATATTCATTGGTGGTACTGTAGCCATCAACACTTAAACACATCAACACATCTCTAAACTTGACTACTAAGTCTAGGAACCTGGGTTGTATGTTAGTCATGTTAGAGTTGAACACTAAGTCAATGTCCTTAGCAATACCCATCTCTACACATTTTTCTAGTATCCAATATACACGTTGTATAATAGTTGGCTCACCACCCGTAAAGTATAATCTATTTACATTAGGTAACCACTCCTCTACTGTTGCTAAGAAGTCTGGCTCATCGAACCAAGGGATAGTGTAATCGTCGAACTGCTCCCAATGAGTGTTCTCTATTACGAATGCACGTTCTTCTTCTGTGTATATAGTATCGTCTTTTAATTCTTTATATATAGCACTACTGTTTTGGCTCTGACACATTCTACATTTTAAGTTACATAGTGTGCCAAGTCTAAAGTCTAAGTATTGCGGTGACTCCTCTACGAAGTAATCGTTGTTAATACTCTTGTCTATTATCTTTTTAATCTCTGGAGCATTTCTATGGAAGCCCATCCAGTCTTTGATATAGTTTTCTCTGTAACTAGGTATGCCCAAGTCTTCTAATTGGTAGCAAGGCTCACACCCTTCTACTTGGTCGCCTTCTATCATTTGCTTTCTTATCTTACGATAGTGTTTCCCATTCCAAACATCTTCAATCTTATCACCACGGTCTAACATAATAGGATGCTTGTCGTCATTGTCTCGTTTCACTTGCCCACTAGCAACACAGCAAAAGTTAACTGTGCTTGTTGGCTGTGTCATTACATGTATCCAAGGATACGGACAAAATGTTTTACTATAGTCCGTCATGTTTATTGCCTGCTTTAATTTGTTGCATGTCTGACATAAACTGCATTGTGTCACTCTGCTCAAAAAATGGTTTAAGGTGTTCCCATAACTCTGGGAATGTTTCTGCTATACTCTCATCTCTGTACTTGTCACTGAATGCTGTCTGTCTTACAAACTCGTCCATGTGTCCTAAGTAGTGCTCTTGGTTCATATACGATAACGTTGTTTGTATTCTAGGATCATTATGTCCAGCAAACTTCTCTGTTATTGCTCTCTTAACAGACTTAGGTAATGCTTTAGGACTTACATGCTTAGGCTCGTATACCATATTAAAATGTATGTTACAGTCTATGTCGTTCTCTAGTTGCCATGTGAGTATCTCATCCATGTACATAACATTAAACAACCCTACTGTATAAAAAATATTTAACTCTAAGAAGTCGTGTTGATTAAACTTGTGGAAGTTATCTACAACTTCATCAAACTGTTGTGGGTGACGTATGTATTCAAACTGTTTGCCTACACCATCAATACTAAAAAATATTTGTACTCGTTTAAACTCTTTCCAAAGTTCAATAGCATGTGCCGGATATATAGATCCGTTAGTGTTATAACTAATACTTATATCCTTAGCTCTGCCTTTATCAACTAACGATTGTAATATTTCAAAATGTCTTTTAATAAGGAAAGGTTCTCCACCAAAGAACTCCAAGCTCTCCACTTCCTCAATCTGAGATTCTAAGTCGTCCCAGAACGCTTCGTTCATCTCGGGCCACCGTCCTTGCTTCGCCATCATCTGTGCAAACAAGTTAGTCGAGTTGTCTCGTTCTATTTCTTCTGGTACCCATTGGCTACTTGCAAAACTTGTACATATTCTACACTTGGTGTTACATATATTGCCTAGTTTCAAATCCATGCTCTTTGGTTTTAGATGATCCAAGTCTTCTATGTGATGTGAAAACTTTATAAGTTCTCTTAAACGTTTACTTTCTATTCCAGCATCTTCTTCGTTCCAGCAATTGAAACATGCTTTAGGTTTTTCTCCTGCTAGGAAGTCTGTCTTTAAGTCTGCTAGCCATTCGCTATCCCATGCTTGTTTTAATGTGCCACCGTCTGCTAAGTCGATACCAGGAACAGTTTCCTGCATAACACAACAAACAGCAACCGAGCCATCTGTTCGTGCTTCCTGATTAACCCATGGGAGTATACAAAAATGTTCTGGTGTAGCAGTTGACATTACTTAATCCTTGTTCCCATAGATGATATCTACTAACGAGTCTTCGTCATTGTCATCCGGTGTAAAATTATCGTCGGGTGCAATCTCGGCATCAGCATTTGCAAATCGTCTGCGTTGTATGGCGTCCCAATTAATATCTAGCGCCTGTTTTTCTTTATCAGTCATCTTCTCTCCATTGTGGATTTCTTTCAGCATCTCTTTCTACTCTACTCTTTGATAAGTCTACAGCATCATACTGTTCTCTATAAAGTTCAAACTCTGGATGCACATCAAAGAAATCTTCTTTTCTAAACCTGTCCATTTCTTTTACACTTTCTAAAAACTCTACAGTTAAGTGTGTATCGTCTCCATCTAGGAAACTTCTGAATGCTTTAAATGTACTTGTTGTTCTGCCTAACTTGTCCAAATCTCCTATCTCTTCTAGCAACACATCAATCTTATGTTGGGCTTCTTCTCTTAAATGCTTAGGCATCACAGTTGCTCTTTGGAATTCTTGTCCTAGTAAAATATTTACAGCGAATCCTTCTATCTCTATAAATTTCGTATCAACAAGTTCTCTATAGAAGTCTGTGATATTTAATGCATTGAATATACTTACTGTACAACTAACGTGGAAGTCTCGTATCTCAGGTGCTTCGTCATGTAGTCGCTGTCTGTTTGCAACTAAGTCTTTCCATATAGTTCCTTTACGCAGATACTCTCCACGTTTACCACTAGCATCTATACTAGCACCGATGCCAACAGACTCAAACTTCTTCCAAAGCTCAATAACATCTTGTCCCTTGTATGTGAGCTTACTAAAGTTTGTGTTATAGTAAATTCTCATAGGGGTATTTTCTTTTGTTCTTCCCATGTCAACTAACTTATTCATTATGTACCAATGCTCATCCATTATCAACGGCTCGCCACCTGCCCAGTATATTTTCTCTACTGTGTCTAGGTACGGATCGAATGTTTCTAGGAAGTCTGTTGATCCTTTTTTGATTTGGTGTAAAGCCTTCTCGGGTGTTTTATTAAACTGACTGTCTACTGCATCGTTGAACCACTGACTACTTAAATCTGGTCCACAGGATCTACATCTCATGTTACAGATATTACTAAAGCGAATATCCATGTATGTCATGTTAACACCGTCGACGGTACCGTCTTCATGTGTAGCCTTTACTGCTTCGAACTGGGCAGTACCATGCTCGTTATTCTCCAGCATAATGTACTCGCCATTGCTTCGCTGTCTTAAAGTTTGATGTCCGTGTGACTCTTGTTCGTAACATCTATTACAGTTAGAAAGTTTTTTATGGTTAAGCATGTCTAGCCTAAACTTCTTCAGCTCATCACCGTTCCACACTTCTTCTAGAGTTTGTTCATTTAAGTTGCCAACAGGAGAATGCAGTTCACTTAAACAGCAAGTAAACACTCTACCATCGGGCCAAGGGTGCATGTGTATCCACGGTATCACGCAGAATGCTTCGCTTTCCATTAGTTCTTTTTTTGATAGATCTTTAAAACTCATTTGCTTATTACCTTTATTATCAATCCGTTTAAATCCCACTCCCACCATTTGTTTCCTTGGTATGCTAGACTAGGATCATTGTGATGATTATTATGCCAACCCTCACCGAACGTTATTATATTTACCAGCCAATGGTTAGTACTCTTGTCGTTAGTGTCATATGTTCTGTAACCCATCCATGTAAGCCCTTTACCATGACCCCATGTATTAAACGCACCGGTGGCCCAAACACATAAACTTACAGGAGCCAAGTACGCATACAGCACTAGCAATGGATCTATTAATGCTAAAACTACAATGTATACTAGTATGTATCCAAAAAAGTAGTTATGCGAGTGTAATACTGCGTTGTTCTTTAGCCAATCTTTAGCAAGTCGTATGTTATATTTTTCATCCTTTAACCCTAATGTCCAGCTCTTCCACAAGCTCATGTGGTGCGGACTATGAGGATCACTGTCGCTATCAGATGCTTTGTGGTGTTCTCTATGCTTAACTATGTAACCAAACACACTACTTAAACTTGCTAAGGTGCCTGTTACGTTAAGTACATTTTCCCAAAACTTGTTAGTCTTGAAACTCCTATGTGCAAAGTATCTGTGTTGCCCAACGAATATTCCTATGCTACTAAACCAAAAGTAAACAATAGCAGTTACCCACAACAGTTCACTAGGACCTATAAGCAGTACTGCTAGTAGTCCGGCATGAGCCAGCCATCTAAGACTGTCTCCTTTAGTTTTAGTATACGCTAGTATGTTCACTTTGCTCCACTGCATCTACTAACTTAGTAAATGTATTTCTCCATTCGCTGTTATCGTTGTTGTCTAGTAAATCGTTAAAGCGACAAAACTGTTCCCACTTTAATTCATTCCACTCATCGTTATTAAACATGCTAAGTAAAGTGCCTAATTTATGATCATTGCCCAACGCTTGTCTAAATTCTGTATGTATCAACTCTCTTGCCTTAACAGGTATAACTGCAGGACTTAGGTAATCAGGATCATACACGAAGTTCATATCAACTTCTATCCCAATGCTATCGGCCCATTTAAAAAATTCAGGCAATGTAGCATAATTGTAAGCACTCACTGTTTGTGTAATTCTTAATGTTAATGTATCTTGTAATGGTAATAATGTATTAATAGTTTTTAATACGGCTTCCCATTTTGTATTAGTTCTTATAAAAGCATTCCTATCTTCTAAGTCATCAATACTTAAACATATTCTTGCTTCTTTAAAGTGGGGCCATAGTTCTAATGCAATTGGAGGTAGCATAGTACAGTTAATGTTATACCACAGTATAATATCTTTTGCTCTGCCACTAGCTACTAATTTCTTTAAGTAAGTCCAATGCTGTTTAATCAATGTAGGCTCTCCACCATTGATATAAATTACTTCTAAGTTTGGAGCGGAGTTATATAGGTCGTCATAAAAATTATCATCCTCTGCCCATTTAAAATCTTCAGGAAAGTTAAGTCCTAAGTAACCTTTATTTACGAAGTCAGCTTTCTCCACAATGTCTTTATAGTCTTCAAGCCACTTTGAACTACTTGCCGGATTACATGTACGGCACCGAACGTTACATACATTGCCAAGACGAAGCTCGACAAAGCGGAGATCCATATCAATATCGCCACCTTCCCTAGTAACCCCACTCGCCCAATCAAGGGTGTTCTGTGGAAAAACAGATTGTTCATGTATTCGTTTGGACTTGATTCCGTTATCTTCTTCATTGTAACACCTCATGCAAGCCTTTGGCTTTTCATCGTTGAGCATCTGTAGGCGAACTTCTTTATAGTAGTCGCTGTTCATCTGCTCTTCGATATTGTTTTTGTTTAAGTCTAGGAACTCATCGTAATCATCCTTATAATTTCTAGCTCTGTTTTTGCCATCAGTGTGGTCACTGATGCAACACAATGTGATACCACCGTGAGGATGGGTGGCTAAGTGTTGCCAAGGTAGAGGACAATATGTAGAACTCAATTTATCAACTCCCTGGTGCTATGCTGTTTGTAACCATTTGTCAACACTTCCTCATATTCTTTCGTGTAATCGAAGTCTTGTTTTATCAACTCGTGTAACTCGGGAAAGACTTCTGTAAAGTTCTCTTCTCGATAATGGTCTCCTCCTGCTATTTGTGATTTAAATATTTTCCATTTGTTTTCTATACTTCGTTGGTCAAACATTAATAGTTTATCCTCGGAAACTTTTGCTCGTAGTTTTTCATCTACGCTGGCACCATTCTCATATAACGGTGAGTTAAAGTATTTTAGTAATGCTACTACTTCACTCTCATAGTCACCTGACCATGTGTGCTCTTGTAATTGTTGTGTGATTATTTTCTTAGCAAACGCTGGTAGTACATTACATGTAAGCCACTTAGGATAATGTGCAATGTTATTCCATATTTTAAATGTAGGATAGTGTTTGTGGAAGTAATCGTGGAACTCAGGCAAGTACATTATATTTAATGCTGTAACAGTATGTGTTATTTGCATGTGTACTGGATAGTCGCCTGTGTGTAGTTCGTAAAAATAATCTAAGTTCTGTTTGACCTCGTCCCACTTACCAGGGTGCCTTAAGAATTCAAATCTGTCTCCGATGCCGTCTATACTAATACTAAACGATAACTCTTTAAAGTTACTTGCCATACGTTGCAAGAACACAGGGTCTGCTATTGTGCCGTTAGTACTTAACGTCATGCTAATGTTTTGTGAATAGTTCTCATTAATAAGTTTGTCAACAAACTTCTTGAACTCTTTCATATAGAAAGGTTCGCCACCCATAATCTCTAATCGTCTTATGCCAGGTAGCCACTCATCCATTGTAGTCCAAAACTTACTGTTCTCCATATCGTTCATGGGAACCTTCGCACTAGTTTCCCAATACGGTATGTGTCTCTCTTTAGCTTCTGCTAACCACTTACTACTGTAGTTTGCATTACAACTTCTACATGCTAAGTTACAAGTGTTATCAAATATTAATTGCATGTCCATTACTGCTGTAGGTTTAGCAGTCCATTCGAATGTTTCCATCCAGTTAGGGCCATACCAGTTATCGTAGTAGTCATTGTATTGTTGGCGTTTACTGTATTTGCCATTGTCTTCATCGATCCAGCATGTTTCACAGTTAGCTGGCTTACCGCCATCGAGGATCTCATTTCTTATACGTTGATGGTTATCACTAGTAAATATATCTTGTACAGCATCATCGCCTAAGGTGTAGCTTGTACCATGGTGGTCCTGTAGTCTATCTTTTGCGATACAACATGTGCGGATACTTCCACCTGGCTCGTTGCTCAAGTGTGTCCATAGTAATGCACAATATTTTTTATCTTCGCTCATACTGGTCCTGTATTAATTTGCTGATACATAGTCTAGTAGTATCATTGCCTCTGTTGTAGTCACTATACTTATCGTCATTGCTCGTAGCAAACAATATGCAGTTAGTGGCATCAACACCAAGGTCCTTGCACACTTGTTGCTGTACGGCCCTGTACTTTGTTACTATGAAGTCTGCAGAGTATTGCTCTATGCAATGCAGTCCTACTAATGCTCCAAAGTTATTTACAATGCCATGCTGGTTAGCAAATGTTACAGCATCGTCTACTTCTGTTCTTTGGTATCTTACTCCGCACCTACTACCTATAATAGGAAACGTTTTCCCTAAACTGAATGTTACTTCTTCTATACACTTATAATTTAAATCAATTTCCATACCGTAGCACATACCAAAGTATGCACAATCAATTAGTACTGGAACATTTAATGCTGAACATTTCTCTAGTAACTTAATGTGCTGTGGGTGTGCTGTACCAAAGTCACTAAACGGTATGCTTATAATAACAGCATCGCCTACAGTAATTTCATTTGCATCATATATCCACTTCCAATTGTTACCCATAACATTGCTGGCAACCTTATGCATCATGAAGTCACCTTTTAAGAATCTAAAGTTCTTATCATGGTGTCTCATCATAAACATTTGGAATGCTTCACTAGTACCATGTGTCATAGTACCATGCTGAAAGTTTTCTAAACCAGTGAGTGTATTTTCTGTACTGGACCAAATCCAGTTTCGCATTTTATCTACGAACTGTTTCTCTAATCCAGTTACACCGTCAGCAACAAAAAAGTTATTCCATACTTCTGGTTGAGTAACATACTGTTGTAAACTAGCAGTTATTTCTATGTCTTGTATAGCGTAAGCACCCTTCATTCGTCACCGTCCAATTTGCCATGCCCGTATTCATTTTCTAAATGGTATGGCTGATCAGCATCTTTATCATACCAGTATAAACTTTTGTGTGGAGGATCTCTCCAATCATGTTTACTATCTGCTATGTAGTAAAATAATCTAAAGCCTACTCTAAACTTGTCATCGGGACAAGCAATTGGATTAGGATGTCCATGGAAGCCACGTTTGTGATATTTCCAAATGACAACGTTACCCATCTCTGGTAGATAACTTACTACCTTGCCTTGCTTATCGAAATCCCAAAACTGTAAGTCGCCGTTCCATTCTTCTTCCCACTCAGGAGTAAAATATAATATTAAACTTAATGCTCTGTGTGTTTGACATTCTTCATTCCAGTTAAAGTCGGAATGTATTTTAAGACTATCTCCCTTATAACTTTTCATATACCCTGCACCAACTAAATACGGATCGGGTAGTAGGTGAGGAACGTCACATACTTTTCGTAGCCATTCTAAAAACTCTGGACTATGTAAAGCACTAACAAGTTGTCTAGCCACCGGTGCATGTTTTAAATTCTTACACTCTTCCATATAGCTATCGGCTCGGGTAAACGTAGTCCAATACTTTTCAGGTATCGTAATACTCTCTTCATACAATGCGTTTGGGAGACCGTCAGGAATAAAATCTTTTAAATGCAAAGTAGGATAAGGAGGCGTATAACGATATTGTTCGTTAAGATTACGCATTTCCTTTTCGCTACCCCACTTGTCGTGTATGTAGTTTATTATCTTCTGGTCCCAGTTCATTATTTCTTTACCCTAGTGTTACCATAGTGAACAACTTCAACGCCCTCTATGTCTGGAGTTTTTCTCCACGGATCAACAACTATACTACCTAGTGCAAAACTAAGTTCAGTGCCATTACCCGTTCTAACACTTAATGCTTCATCGCATGATGAAGGAGAGTGCTGTTCGTACCACCCTGGTACTGTATCTAATTGTTCGCCGTATGTAACTTGTGGATTATGTGCTAGTAAATATACTGCTGGATTGTTTAATACATACTCCGGTGGCATGTCACCAGTTTGTTCGTCATAGTAATACAATGGATGCCCTTGGGCAAGAACATAGTGACCTACCAGCATACTACTAGAACCACTTTCATATGGCACTAATGGTTTGTATGCTTTACCTACAATAACTATAGGTATGTCATTTGCTAAGTCTAGCAATCTCTTTGCCATGTTCTCTGCCTGCTTTTCTCTCGAAAGCATTACAGCATCAAACAAGTCGTAGCCTAAGTCTAGTTCTTCTGCCATCCAACGTAGTGCGATATTATCTCTTGGGTGACAAGCACCACCATCGCCCATGCCTGGCTTCATGTACCCAGGTCCCATAATACGCCTTCCAGAATTTGCCAAAGCATCACACACAACTTCTGCGTTAATGTTGCCTGACGCTTCTGCTACGTCTTGTATCATGTTAACTAAACTAACTTTTGCTGATATAAATGTATTGTAAAATACTTTAATGCATTCACATTCATCCCATGTACCTATAACATACTTGGGATCGTTCTGCATTATTGTTTTATAAAAGTCTACAAGTTCCTTTGCGTCACCTGTTTCATTTCCATCTTCTGTTCCAATCATTACCATTTCTGGATTAACCATATCCCACTTCACAGTACCCATAGCAATTAAGTATGGGTTGTATATAAAGCGAGTGTTGGGTAATAGTGGTACAAGTTCTTTTCGAACTGTGCCGGGTAAGACTGTGCTTATAAGAACAACCAGTTGTTCCTTTGTTGCGACAGCATTTACTTGAGAAAGAACTTTCTTTACTATTGTGTAATCAAAGTCTTTGTTTGGTAAATGGCTGGTAGGTGCTTTGCCGTCATACTGTGGATCATGCGGAGTAGGTGCGGCTACAAAGATAATATCTTTGCCAACTACAGCTTCTTCCATCGTGTTAACCATTGCAAAGTTTTCAGGCTTTACATCGTTAATATCGTATCCAACAGTATAATGAACTTCAGCGACCATTTCGGCGCAGGCTTGCCCTAGCTTGCCTACCCCAATAAATCCGATTGAGGCCATTATCTATCTCCTAATTTTATTGTGTGTATCGTATACTGTACTATTTATGCAAATTTCTATCAGCTATTATAGAATTCTTGCATTTGTTTATACCGGTCAGTATCTTCGACTACCCATAAATAAGGATCTGTGTTAACTAATTCAAGGAATCGTGCCTTGTTACGTTTTAATTTTGCTTGTACATCTACACTATGATATAGCTGATGTGTTTGTTCTATTGGTATTTGGGCTAATGCAGTAATGTTTTCTTTTACCATTCTCATGCGTTCGCCTGGGTGAGCTGTACTATCATATGTTTCATCAAAGAACTCAGGGAATGTTTCAAAGCCTAAATCTTTAAATGCTTGGAGACACCCTGCATACCCAACAGATAATAACGGTAACTCGTAGTAAGCACTTTTTAAACTCTTCTCAGATACCCAGCCTGATAATGGCATAGTCATTGCCTCGAGTTCCCATTGGTCTATTGAAGTTTCAAATATAGTTGTGTTATTGTTTGGAGGGAATATTGAAAACCCAAACCTGAACTCTTGTGCCCAGTGTGTTTCTGTTGCTATGTAAGTATAGCAATTGTCTACTACATCAGTGTGTATAATATCTTGCCACTCACCAATAGTAGTCATATGATGGTCACCGTCTGCTAGAATACATAAGTCTAAATCATTTGGTCTAAGATAACTTAGATGTGTATGTGGCAGAAGTTCTTTGCGATATTTTATAAATTTTACTATCTCAGTCCTATGTTCTTTCTCATAGTTATTTAAACATACGAATATTTTTTCTCTTCTAACTTCACCGCCAGGACTAACATACAGTTTTAGTTTTGCTTCAATATGTCTGCCTACAATTCTATTAGGATACACAGAGTAGTATTGGACATCTGCCGCCGGGAATAGTTTCTTATGTATTTTTACTTCAGTAGTATTACCTAACCAGAAGTGCAATCGGTCACCGTAAATTTTCTTTAATTGTCGCTTGATTACTTTAGTTCGGTCATGAAGTAATTCCGGCATATCTGCAGAACCCTGGGTTTCGAATACTCTGCTACTATACATATCCCAACCACTTGAAAACAATAAATGTATATTTTTATATTCCTCTATTGTTTCAACAACTTTCATTAACAGCGGACCGTCGTCTAAGTACGAGTTTACACTTAATCCTAATTCTAGTATGTGTGTTATACCACCGTCACGTTTAGCACTAGCTATAACATCGTAAATATTATCGTAATGCACTACCAAAGGAGCTTGTCCAGGCTGTGTGCTTATAAGGTCAGGCATGCTATTAGACCTGCATGGTATGCCGAGTGGTCTGTCATTAGCAAACGTATCGAATGCATCTTCAGGAGAGAAGAGACATCGTACTATGCATAGCAATTTATTACTCATAATGGTTTCCTCCCAATGAGGCCACGGACCGAGGTTACAAGATCGATAATATCGTTAACTTCGCTCATACTAGTAAGTTTCATCTCTATGATCATTTTCCAAACATTTGCAATATCGGTAAACCTGTTTCTGTACCAAGCATAATCAGAACCAAGTAAATTCATATATGCCAGTGTAACTAGCCGCACTTCATCTGTGAGTGATTGATTTATTCTAAGCATTGAATACATAAACGTATCATTTGCTTTATATGGTATGGGGTTCGCTCGGAGATCGCTGGCAGTCTTATCACTAATGTTTGGAATGATGCCGATAGAGTCGGGACTCATTGTGTTATGAATCATGACTATTGAATTAGCAACTACCCTTTCATTATTGTCACCGTGCTCTGCAAAACAATTTAAAATTGATATGCACCATCTAGGTGTTATGTTATAAATTATATCGTTCCAGTCCGTTGAAATTAGTTGTCTTAGTACATCAATATCCCATTCCTCTCTCTTGGGGTCGAAATCTAATCCATTACTATTTCTGGACAAAATAATACATGCTTTAGTACGCACAATTGAGTTAGGGTGATTAATTGCTACATAACTTAATATTTCGATTCGGGTAGAATTCCAGTCTTTAAATCTTGGATTGCTATAATAGTTATAAAAGTGCTTAGGCAATACTAGTGAATTGCGTGAGGATCCATGCTCGGCGGTTTCATCATATGCGTCTTTGAACTGCGTGGCGATGCTAGTATGTAAAATTTCATCCCAATTGGTTAAGTCCGGCTTGTTAACATGATTCATGCCGGTCATAAGCTAAATTCTGGTGTGTTGTTTACTACTGTGTTGTATTTAGTTATTAATTCTTGCGTGGGGATAAAACAATGTGTTCCATATACTGCTAAGTTATGGTCTATAATGCTTTGACATTCGGTGCTATTGTAATAAGAATGTATGTCTGCTATATCGATATCTGTTAATCGTTTTATTTCTACATACAGTTTCTTTAAACGTAATAACGGATCAGGCTCAGAATCAAACGAATAGTTTATGAAGTTATCAAACAATTTAAATCCTAAGTCTTGCATTAGTTTATTAGCACCCGCAATCCCTGATATTAAAAACAGTTGTCTAAAGTAAACTGGTTTAAAACTTTTTTCAGTAACATGTCCTTGCATCGATAGTCTCTCGCCATCTAGTTCTATTACTGATCTAACATCGTAGCCATGCATAGTTTCATTCACAATATTAATGTAACTATCATTATAATAATTCTGAGGCAATGAATCTTGCCATATGGCTATGTCGGTTTGTGATAGCGTTATGTCTTGTTGTAACTTAATGTCTTTACCTAAGTACGACACATAACTACTGTCTGGAGGCATTCGGTCTACAATAAATGTTCTGTGTTTCTTCTCTAAATTATTTAAACATAAAAAATGTTTTGTACGTTGATTCGAATGGTGTTCAATTTGTTCTCTATTAAACTGTTTTATTCTATTGAAGTAAAAAGCCATGAACTTTGCATCTACATCAGGGCGTTTAGTTTTAATAGCATCTACAACATATTTGTTACACAGGTAAAAATTAAGTCTCTCATTATCAATGTCTTTTACACTATCCAATATATAATCTACAGCATTAAATCCTGCATGTTCATAGTGCCCCAGGTCCCATGTGTTTGAAAACATAAAGTTAACTTGTGGGAAAGGCTCGAATGTTTTTATTAGTTTATGTAATGTATTAGCATCATCTTTAATAGCATGTATGTATATAGGAAATAGTAATAGTATAACAGGCGTACCATTAATTCTTCTTAACTGTTTTTTAATAGGCAAGTTTAAATCAATGGTTTCAGTACGATGGCCCACTGGTGTATAAGTAGGATATGTTCCATCTGCTCCTACATTTTGTGTATCATCATCATGGTTTGTGTGCCAATCTGCGTTAGCAAACTTTGGCCCGGGCGGCTGACTGTCGTTCCAAACATTAGAAAGCTTCGGCCCCATTTCGTAATTACCTAAATTTTTAAATTGTAGAAATACTATCATTGCTATCTCGAGTTATGTTTCGGATCAGGGCGTGTGTACCAATTGTATAATTCCTCGTCTGCTTTATAAATTTCTTCTATTGTTAATGCTTCGCCTTCAGCGCCATCGTTTCTAATAGTAGCAATAGTTTGTTGCCATTGTCTGCCATTAAAGAACTGATCCTCATGTGTATCTGGAAACTGTTCGGCGAACGTAGGAGTGTTTAGTATTGTTTCTAGTTGAGTTATTACTGTGCTTTGTTTCTCAGTTACAATAGGACGCAAATCATCTAACAAACTGTTTACTATTCTATCTAGTATATGTCTGGGCCAACTCATAAATGTAAATACTACGTCAGGATGGAATGCAAACATATTCTTAGTTTCAATTTTAACATTAAGGTCTAGTGAGTACTGTACGAAGTCACGTAAGCCAAATAGTCCAGGACCTGTTAGTGTTAAGTCCATAAGCATTTTACTATCGCCACCAGGACATGCAACACCTTCTCTAAAGTTCTTATCCCACTCTTCCCATACTAAACCTGTGCGTATGAACTCGCCTATCTTTCCTATGCCGTCGATACTAGCACACATAGTCCAGTCCTTTGCTTGTGGCAACCAGTCGTACAAGTAGTGCTTACCAAAACGTACTCTACTTAGGTTACTGTTATAACGTAAGTGTACTTTGCGTAAGTTATCATCTTCGGATAGTCTAGCCATGCTCTTCCAATGTATATCATACATAAGTGGCTCACCGCCAACCCAGTATATTTCTTCCACCGTGCCTGACTTAATTGCTTCCCAAAATTCTTCTTCTACTACTTCCTTTTGAAACTTTTGTATAATCTTTTTATTTTCTGGAACCATGAACGGTTGGCTCTCTGGAGTCCAGTGGTCGTTCTGTCTCTTCTCTGTTTCCCATGCTGAACTAAGTTGCTCACCGCACATACGACATTTGAAGTTACATAAGTTACTAACCCTGTAATCAAAACTAATAGGATTCATTGTAGTAAAGCCATCGTCGTCTGTACTATCGAAGCACTCGTCTATTTTATCTTCAAATAAGAAACCAGTAAACCATTGACGGTATGTACTTTGACTTAGTACACTATCGTTGCACACATTACATTGTGGTATCTCTTCACCTGCCATTAACTTCTTACGGATGTCCATCATATATGGACTGTTCCAATGTTCTTTTAAACTAATAGGCTTATAGTCATCGATGGTCCCGCTCTCTTTAAACTTGCCAGTACTTTCATCATTACTTGCATCGATGTATTGCTTTTGGAATTGGTGTTCTTCTCTACTAGCACAACACATACGTCTCTCTGACTGCGGACTAATATAAGTATGTGTCCATGGAGCAGTACAGAAAACTTTGTTCTCTGAGTCTTCGACCATACTGCCATGAGCCCATTTAGGCTTAATTCTATTACTCATCGTCTTCCCATACAGCGATATCGCTAATGTAAGGACATGCTTCTAATTTGGTTATAATACTTTCGAACGTTTCATTTTGTAACGCTCCTAGTTTAGCTCTGCCTATGGCATGTTTAGGCTCTGTGTGGTCAATGCCATATTTAGAAACTTCGTTGGCTTCACACCATTGATGCAATCTTCTATTTAAATGTGTTTCAACCTCAGCATCAAATACTTGAAACGAGGCTTGATTCAAACCAATACATGCACTACCGGATATTAATGTTTGAGGTTTAACCTCTTTACGTTTTATTAATTCTAAATCTTTTGATGCATAAGCATGACCTAAATCTTTGCCTACGGTAAAGAAGTCTAAAAACAAATCACCTGTATAGTATTGACTTTGGAATTGTGCGTAGTCGTCATCTGTTAATTCTATATATTCTGCTTCTGCATTAGGACTAAAATGTCTTGCTACTATAAAGTATTGCTTCTCATCTAATTCTTCTACTGCAAAGAAACGAGATATGTTTGCTTCTATTTCGTGTACCGTTTTATTTAAACGTTCCAATATCTCTACTTCCGGATGAGATTCTTCTGTGTAAACAAAGCCTGAAACTTCTGTTAACTCTACTAATTGTTTTTCAAAAATAAAATGTACTTCGTTTAATTTGTCGTGCATTTCTTTTGTAGTATCTGTTATAGATAACTTTAGATCCGGATCGGCTCCTTGCGAATCTATATCAGTATTTAAACTATTAATTAGTAGTTGCATGTTTACACTTTGATTAGCGTCATACAAATTCCAATGTAGCCATCTATATTCATCAGCTATTGCTGTTTTTGTAATGTTATAAAACTGATTACCAATATGCGTGTCTGCTAGTTTCCAAACAAGTTCTTGGTTGCCACCTTTAAAACTACTCTTGCCTATTACATTAGTGCCACCACTATCCATTACACCTACGGGTGTTGGACTTAAACTCAGTTTGTAGTACTTACTCACTCGTCTACTGCTCCGCCAAGTCCATCAGTGTCTGTGTCCCAACCAATGCTACTACCAGCACGTTTTTTAATATTAGGATTAACTCCTTCTATTTCATTTTCGTATTTGGTATCATCATAGTCATCGTCGCTCTCACCTGTTTGGCGTCCACGTACTTTCATTTCTACAACTTTAACTTCGCCGTCCTCTGTAACAATACGTTTGGCATACAATGTATTAGTTACACCTACACTATCTGGTGCTTGTATGTCGTGGTCATCGCTAATGTCTAATACATCAATGCTGTCGTACCAGTCTACTAGCCTAGGGAATGTTGTTCTAAAATTATGTCCACGTCTCGAATCGTACTGCTCGTAAAACACTTTGAAGTCATGGTCTAACAAGTATTGCTCTGCTGTATTCCTGTGTGGAGTTTTAACAACATCTAAATATTCTATTAGTCTGCTTATTTGATCTTGTTCCCATGCTTGGAGTAATTCTACGCCATGCATATCTCTCTCGCCTTTATTTCGAGTATCATCTAACCACTCGCTAAGTTCATCATGATACATTTTACGCAAGTCATCTGGCAATGTTAATGGACTTTGGAAACTAGGGAAACGTAATATGTTTACACTAATACCCGGAACGTGATGTCCGTATTTTCTCTTCATAGACAATGTCCAATCTAAGAATTGACAAATAGTATCTAAGCATAATGCATTGACAGTCATCATCATGTGTACGCCTTCGTATCTTGCCTCTGTGGCAAAACGTTCAAACTGTGCTGTCCATATTTCCCAATCTAATCCGTCTCTGATATATTCTGCTTGGGCACCAAAGGCTTCACAACTGGTATACACATGGAAGTGGTCAATGTGTTGTGTAGCATCAATAAACTTGTTTAGTAACCCAGGCTTAGCCATTAAGTTACTGTTAATAGCCAAACGCATCTTCTTAGCATTGGGCTCATCTGTTTCTTTAAACCAATCGAACAGTTTGTAGATACTAGGAGTCATTAATGGCTCACCGCCAGTAACACGAATCTCTTCTAGCTCTTTACTTAGCTCGGGCCACCATCTCCAAAATGCATCTACATAAGGATTGGCTGTACCGGCATCGTACGGTTCGGCATACGGAGCATCATCGATAAAGTGACCTCTTGCATCTGACTTAATACCTTGATACCCACCATTGGTTCTAATGTCTTTAACCCATGTACTACTAAACGCAGGATTGCAATAACTACATGCTAACTGGCATGTTCTATCAAATGCAACCTCACAGGTTTTTAAATTAACATCAGCGTTAGGATCTAACGTTGCAATGTGTTGTAAGTCTCTATCTTCATATATAACTGTTTTATATACTCTGTCGGACACAGCTTCATTGCCGTCCGAGTCTTGCCCCATGTCTTCAATCTTCCAACAGTACTCACACTCTTTGGGCCGTGTGCCTTCCTGCATCATTTGACGCATCTTCTTTTTGTGTCTGCTGTTGTGAATAGCACTAGGGTTTTCTTTAATGTCTTCTAAATCTATTTGGTGTGCTGGGGGATGATGACAACTAGTTGTTCCACCATGGCCCAACCATATAGTAGCATTGTACCATTTGGCGCCGCAAAAGGAATCTGATACTGGATCTATCATCCTTGCTTTAAATTCTCTGTGAGTCTCGTCTACCTTCCTAACCATTATAATTTCCTACGTCGAAGCTCAAGCTTCTTACCTGTACCTGATTATTTAGTCCTATTATCCATTCTAACATCTCCGCTACACTATCAGCAGTCATCATATAATCTTCTGCAAAATCTTTAAGCCATGCTGTGCTATCAGTGTCAACCATGCCTGGCTTAATGTTCGTTACTCTGCACTTACCTTTCTGGAACTGATTACTTAGTTGTAAACTTGCCCAGTCGAGTCTTGCTTTGTCACTAACATACGGAGTCCAGTCTTTGTTGTAACCCATCTGTGCAAAGTTATGTATACTGTCGCTACTTGTTGCACCCATATTAATTATTTGCCTAGGCTTGTTTTCCCATGCTTCATAGAACAGGTATAGTAGTCTGACTTGGCTACCGGGTGCGTATGCGTTGTTAACGAATATATCAGCTTTCCATTCTAATGCTTCTTTAACAATACGTTTGCAAGTACTCTCTTTCATAATATTGTAGCCATTGCTTTTACTAAAGCCCATGACTTCAATACCCTGAGCTTCTAGCCTTTCAACTAGATACTTTCCGATGCCTCTTGTGTGTCCTGTTATTGCAACTCTTTTTGTGTGTGCCATACTACTATTTACCTGCTTTTTTCTAGTTATTAAACAAATCTACGCTTTCCCAAGGTAAATCATCTTTACCGAAGTGCCCGTAGTTAGTTGTCCTTGTTAAGTCTAGATTAAACAAATCAAAACGTTTAATAATTCCTAGTGGTGTTAAGTCAACATTATCACGGAAGTAGTCTTCAAACTCCTTTCTAACAATGCCATCTGCGTACACATATATACTAGTAGGTTCTTTAACACCGATAGCATAACTTAGTTGCACTACACAGTTTTTAGCCTTGCCACTAGCAACAACATTCTTTGCTAAGTAACGTGCCATGTAAGCACCGCTTCTGTCTACTTTAGTACAATCCTTGCCACTAAATGCTCCGCCACCATGTGGGGCATAGCCACCGTATGTGTCTACAATAATCTTACGTCCTGTAAGTCCTGTGTCTCCATCTGGCCCACCTATAACAAATTTACCTGTAGGGTTAATATGCCATACTGTTTTTAGTACGTCTACTTTATCTTTGATAACCGGCAATATAATGCCTAGTACACGTTCTCTTACTTCGTCTATGCTTAGTTCGTCGCTATGTTGAGTACTACATACAACTGTCTTAATGTATGAAGGCTCTCCTAGTTTTTTGTATGCAAATGTTACTTGACTCTTTGCATCCGGTCCTAACCAATCTGCACCGTTGCGTCTTGCTTCTTCTAGTGCTTGTAGTATTTTATGACTGTAATGTATTGTGCTAGGCATAAAGTTATCTGTTTCGTCACATGCGTAACCAAACATAATACCTTGATCTCCTGCTCCAAAGTCGTCAGTGCCTAAGGCAATGTCTGAACTTTGTCCATGCAGTTCGTTGTATACCACTAATCTTTCCCAATGGAATCCGTCTTGTTCGTAACCAATCTCTTTTACTACGTTGCGTATTAGTGATTCAACTTCCTCTTTACTAATGAGTTTGTCTGACTTATATTCGCCTGCTACTGTAACCATGTTAGTTGTAACTAATGTTTCAACTGCCGCTCTATTATTAATGTTACCATCGATAATAAATGTTGCTACTGTATCAGAGATTAAGTCGGCTATTTTATCCGGATGTCCGTTACTCACGCTTTCGCTTGTGAATTCGTACATAATCCTCTCCTGTTGTTTACTTCATATAGAAGTGTTCTATTTATATTATAACATGAATTGCTTAATAAATCAAGCAACAAATAATCCTTTCATGCTTTTACCTTTTGACATATCACCGTTGAATGTCATTTTGCCACCCATAACTAATTTAACTGGGTCAGCGCCTTTAGTAAACATCTCAATCATTGTATCTTTGCTAACAAATCCTACAGTGATGTCTGCTTTATCTAAATGCTCGTTACACAGAATACATTTCTTATCGTGTACACTAATAGAAAACTTACCATTAGTTTCACTAATAACATTAACGTTAATATCAATATCAATGCCTTCTGATTTTTCTTTCTGAAATTTACCTTCTAAGTCTGTTTTAATTGTGCCAAAGTCTAACATATTATCCTCCTTTTGGATATTAAGTTTTTCATAGCAATGCTTCTGCCTCTTCACATTGTTGCCAAAATTGATGCATCTCTGGAAATGTTGCTAAGAAATTTGTGTCTCTTCTTGCGTCATGTTCGCTAAAGAATTTAAAAAAGTCTGCTCTGTCTCTTCTTAACTTATCACTATCGATGTCTTGTTTCATTATATCTAAGTTACGTTTTGCTTTAGCAATTTCAAAATCTTTAAAACCTCTGTAGTCTACATAGTCTTCAGTTGCTTTGTTATCTTCCATAAATTGAATTGCTTCCTGCATGTAGTCACAATACTCGCTAGGTAGTACATGTATACTTTGCCATGCTGGTGCTCTAAGCAATGGAATGTCAAACCATATACGTTGCTCCGGAACTTCCCAACCCATTGCAAACTGGTTCTCTTTACTCCACTTATCTCTAAGGTCTAATATTCCTTGTAGGAATTCTGTAAAACTTGTAACACTTAAACAGTTAAACGTGTTAATAAAATTAATACTAGTAAATCTAGTTTCGTCTAAAAACCTATGACAGTTATTCCACACAGTATCAAATACCATACCATTACGCATATACTCTGCTTGTTCGCCCCAACCATCTAAACTACAAAACACACTAAAGTTATGATATGCTTTGTCGTTGTATTCGTAAATATATGTGAAACTATTGTTATCCTGTTCTTCGCATTGTCCAACTTGCATAAACGTTTGCGGTATCTCTTCTCGTTCTATTACTGCTAAGTTGCTGTCGTGATAACGTTTTGCATCAGCGCCAATTATAGCATGATCCCATGTTTGCCAATCTGTGCCGTCTAGTGGATCTGCTACATATACTTCTGCACCATGTTGTACATTATCTAATCTCTTAACTGAATCTAAAAACTTTACAAACAATGCATCGTTGGCAGGACACATGTTTGTTGTTATACTTAATTCTAAATCTTTATTTGGATTTGCTAATACATAATCTAATACTTTAAAAGTATTCTTATCCATTAATGGCTCACCACCAGTCATACGAAACACACGAAGTGTTTTATACATCTCGGGCCACCACTTCCAAAACGCTGTAACGTATGGATTAAGATCCTGTTTTACTTTTAATGGCATTAAGTTTTTTAGTGCAAGACTGTCAATATTATTATGTGGAGCAGTAGTTGGATATTCCCCAAACTCGTCTATCTCTTCTTGCCATGCTGTACTTAAATGTGGAGAACAATAACTGCACTTGAAGTTACATGCTTGATTAAAGTTTACTTCTACATAACGTGGATTGATGTTGCCACTAGCACCAGCATCTAAAATATCTTCTTTACTTTCTTGTGCCCAATACTCGCCACTGCGATATACTCGGTCACTTCTTGCACCCGTATCTTCTATGTCCCAACAATAACTACAGCCATCTGGTCTCTCGCCTTTAAGCATTTGTCTGCGTTGTTCTTTCTTTTCTTTTGTGTTATGTAGTGCTGTTGGATTATCTTTTAACTCATCTAACGGAATTGAATGTGTAGGCGGATGATAGCAACTGTGTGTTTGACCATTTGTTAAGTGCATAGATACCTGAGACCATTTAGCATAACACATGCTAGGACTAATATTATCTAGTTGCTCTTTAGCCTTATCAGCGGCTTGGTCGTATATGCTCATACGGTAATTCCGTGCGTTTTGAAGAACGATTTCATGAGATGGCTGATTAATGTTACTTCACCATTCATAGTTTCGTATTCGGAGTCATCCAGATCTCCATTGATAATTCTAGCAGTTGCCTCAGCCCAGAGCTCTGGTGCCTGGTCCATGCCGCCAGGACATATTCCGTATGCGTTGTTGTTAGGCTCGATTGCAATACATTTCATTAGTTGTTGCTCTGCCGATCTAAGATACCTGTATGAAAGGTTCTCGAAGCCATACTCTCTTCTACCCAAAGTAACAGAACTAGTGATAAAAATAAATTGTTTACAATGACTTAAGATATCATATATAGCTAATTTGCCATACATTGTTTGTTGTAGGTTGTCGTCATTTTCCTTTTTAAAAGTTTCAACATGATCTAAGTAATATGTGTCGGCAACATTCCTACGCTTATATTTTGGTGTAGCACCACCAACAACTCTCTGATTAAATACTACAACATCTGGATCAGGGTATTTACTAAACTCTGTTTCCATCTGTGCCGGGTCAGTATAGTCGAGAGTATCTCTACCTAATTTAATAACGTTGTGTCCGGAACCCGTTAGATAGCCAGCAATTGACAAAGGATATTGTGTTGTGGATCCTATTAAGTATATAACCATGTTAGTTACAGCAATCCTTTTTCTAAAAGTTCTTGTATTTGTTTTTCTCTAACCATTGCACCCCAACGTTTAGGATTAACAAAAGTCTTCTTAAAGAATTTACACATGTTAGGATTTGGATCGAACAACATCATATCATTAATTTCTTCGTTTAATGTTACACCGATATCCTTGATTGCTATCTCTAACATCTCAGGATCATGTGATACTTTAGTGTAAGGGCAAACGACATTGCCTGGGAAACGTGGTAGCACTTGGTTACTAAAGAAATCACTAAACCAGTCATAGTCTGATATTAAATTAGTATCCCATTCAGTTAATACAGTCATTTGGCATCCAAGCCTTGCTCCGTATATAGCCCACATGCCGTTGTCAATATCACTTCCAATGTTACACCATGTTTGTAATCTGTTATAGTTCTGCCACCATATCTTATCTTTAAATTCATCTGGCTTTACACGAACACCTTGGTCGGTACTCATTTTAACGCCTTCTCTAAAGCCTGCTCTGAAGGCTTGAAACGGACTTGCTGTTTGATGTACTTCACTGAATGTGTCGTTAAGTTGTATGTAATCTAGCTTCCAACAAAACTCCATACCCTCACCATCTTGTGCGGACTCATGAGTGTTAATTGTTTTAGTATATTCTGTGGGCCAACATTTAAGTCCACCATTACCGTACACTAAACCGTTTAGAATGTTTTTAGCATTCCAACTAAAAATACATTTACTGATATCATTACCATCATGATCTGTCTCAGGAACATCTAATACTTGTTCGAAGAAATCATCCATAACAATATTGTCACCGTCTACTGTGATAAATCGTTCTGTTTCTGATTGGTTAGCACATGCCTTGTGAGCGGCATCGAATCCTGTAACTCCGTGTACTCGTTTAGCCCATGGGACCTTGTTTAACAAGTCTGCCCAATGTTCTTCTGCATTTGGCTCGTCATAGCTGATGTAAAAGATATCTAATTCTGTTACGTCTATTTTCGCCATATGATGTATCCTGTGTTAGTGTAGTTTATACTCTAACGTATTTATCATATATTTTGGAGGTGTATATACTAATGTCGGTAAAATTAGCAAGTGTATGGGGTAATGTAACTGTTTTATCTTTGTGTAATGCAATACCGTCGACTATAAATTTCTCTATTACAAAATGCGGGTCGCCTTTTTCTGTTGCATAAAATTTTAAATTATGCTTTGTTTTATTCTTTTTAATTGTGTTAGCATGTATCTTTACTGTAATCTCTTTTGCAGTCAGGCTTACTTTTACATCAAACGCACTGCCATTAAAGCCTACGTGGGATTTAACTTCAGTTAAAAAGTTTCCGTTAGTAGTAACTTTGTCACTAGTGTAAGTCTTTAATATAATATGGCAAACACCATGTTCATCTCGTTCTATACTGAACTGGGCCATTCCCTTTTTACGTTCATCAATAATTTTACAATCAATAGTTTTAAGTTCTGCAACAGCATTGTCACCGATAGATTTTGCTTCAGGCGGCTTAGTACTTTTATATAATATGTCACCATCATCATTGTATACCAAATAAGTAGTATCGTTTTCTGATGCAATTACTTTTGCTAAACTACCTTTCTCTTGTTTAAGTAGAGCTAATCGTTCACCTGGAGTCATAATGTTTTCCTATTGGAGATAGTCGCTTTCTAGCTGTGCAACCATATCCTTTGTTAGCCATTCCTTTGAAACATAATGAAACGGGTGTGTTATTTGGAAATTGCCTATCTTAAAATCTTTGTAAGACTTATAATATGTAGGCAATGTTTCAGTCCAATCGGTGTGTACTAAACTTGTTGGAATATTTTGTACTTCGCTTTTCATGTGTATAAACGTAGGTAGTTCTGTCATGTGGTCTGCTGTACACTTATCTTTTATTCCTAAGATATGCATAGCAAGGCTGAATGCCACATCTGCACTTAGCCAGTCTGGTTTTCCTTTTGGCATATACTTAAAGTACATACGTTCCCAATTATGGAATATAATCTCTACCATCTTGAAAAACTCTGTTGCAAGGTCTGACTTTTTAAAATAAAAGAATGCTGTATAAACATTTGGCATATCATTTAGTTTTAAGGACTGCCTGTAGTGTGTATCGTATACATGTTCGTCTCTATATGTTTTTACATTAGTACAAGACCATATATCCTTTTGTGCTAAAATATCCCACCACTGACTTACATCTGTAGGGAACAACATATCAGTGTCTAGTATTACTGTCTCATCATACGGAGTCATGTAATAGTATTTCCACTTGTTATTAATTTTCCATTCTTTATCTTCAGCATCATCTTCCCAAGGTATATCCACAATGTGATCAAATACTTTTTTGTGTTTTGCTGTAATAAGTTTTTTAGTCCTAGCGTCAATACACACCGTAAGATTGTTTACAATGCCCTGTGTTAGCTTTAAGTTCATTGCGAGTGCATACGCCTGCTCTAGATAATCTACAGTGCCGTTGTTTTGTGCTATTACAATGTAACCCTTACTCATTTTCTAATAATCTCTGTGTGTCTTTCCAGTTTGTAACTGCGAACACTTGTTCTGGTTGTAGTTGTACTGCTAGAGGATAATCATTTCCTGCAGGGTCAACTCTGTCGCCATAAAATTTAATTGAGTCTATGTCGAAGTCTTTTAATATTTGAGACTTATCACATCCCTTTTTAAATATATCTATACCTGTCTCACCGCCAACTTTTGCACTTAGCTCTGGGAAACGTGTATTAAATCTTTCAGCAATAGCAGTTCTTTCTTGCACTATTAAATCGTATTGATAGTAGTGTTCTCTTTGTTGTTTGTTTGCATGTCTACCCACAACACTAAAGTTAACCATGCCGGTTCTCTCTTCTATGTGTAAGCCTGTTTGTGTTTGCCATTTGCTGTTATCTAATTCGTTTACTAGAAAGAAGCCTGATTCAGCTGGCAACTTCCAATCATTATGACTAAGTTGCTCGTCTTTAGCATACACATCATTACCACTACAGTTATAAACTCTCATACATGCGTTGTAAACATCATCGCCAATTTGTTCTATTGTCTTTGGTCGGTCACTGCCTGTTACTAAAATTACACTATGGGTTTTAGCAAACTCTAAAAACTGTTGTTTAAACTCAGCGTCTATTGTTCCTCTACTAGGAGTTAGTGTGCCATCTACATCAAAGATATAATTCATGTGTGTGTTACTTCTTTTTTCTTTTATTGAACTGTTTATTAGCATTACGTTGCCAACTCCATTCGAAGAATTTACTAATTGCGTTGCTTATCATTCGTTGTAATTCAAACATCTTTCTTCCACGTTGAGGGATCGCCCCAACTAATTAAATCGTTTATAGCAGACTGGCATCCGTGAATGTAATCTCTATCTTCTTCGCTTAGTACTGACCAAGCGTAGGTAACTTTGTCTATCATCGCTGTTACTTCTTCTGGATGATCCAGGTGATAGTTGCTTTCCATACATGCTTGAATCTCATCCATTCGCTTGTCTAGTTTTTCTCGTAACTTCACTTTACTGGTTTCCAATCTTCTTTAAATAAACAAAATCTAGTTTGCCCATCCTTTGTTTCGTACACAAACTGTGTTGCTAATAGTTGTACAACTTTGCCCGTGTTAGTTCTATTAAACCCAGACTCGTGATGCACTATAACATCTTTAAGATTTGGCTTTTTCATCTTGTTCCTCTTCTCGTAAGTCTTCGCCTTCCTTACCTCTAGTGCGATTACCGTCCGAATTTAATTCTGTTAAATCTTGTTGCTTGTTTTTTTGATTGTGTTCTTCTTCACATGACATGGCTTAGTAACTCCTTACTTACTCTATTTATCGCCCACTTGTTCATAACATGTATATCTACGCCACGCCATCTACATAACATAAAGTCGCCTAGACTTTTTGGCTTCTCTAAGTAGAATATTAATTCATTTTTCTCTGGAGAGGAATGTACATCGTCGGTATCAAATGTTTTATAAAGTGCAGGCACCGGAAGTTGTGGAACTCCTTTCTCTACAAATCCGGATAGCATGTGTGCGGCTACACTAAAACTGTAATCATTACGATATAAGCCACCGGGCCATCTATACAGTTCTTGGTAGTATTGAGTGTTGTCTCGTACATGTCGTACGGTATTAAAAAACTGTTGTGCATAGTTAGACTTTTTAAAGTAAACTACTGTAGCCCAATACATAGTGATGCCAACAGGACTCAAACGTTTAAGTGAATCGTCATTACGTTCTGACATAATGTCTTCGTAGTTCCAGTTCATCATTAATTCGTTGTCGTGTCCCCAACACTGATTTAATACATCACTCATAACTAAGTAGTCTGCATCTATTAGTATTGTTTCATCATATGGACTTAGGTCGTAAGCATCACATCTATCTATGTTATAAAACGGAAGTGATGTACTTTTGTGGCTCGTATCTTTGTATGAGCGTCTGTTAATGTTCTTGAATGCTTTGTCTTTAGTTGTTATAACAATATTTGATATAGCATTGTGTATGAAATCGTAACCCATTTCATCTAAGTTATAATCATAACTGTATTGGTTTGTAACAACTGTGATATTATCTATACCTAAGTTTTCTTTGATATAGTATGCATTTATAGTTGCTAACTTTAGATAATCTATTTCCTCATTGTTATGAGCAAATATTAATATGCCTTTACTTGGAGTTGTCATCAAGTTCCATATCCACCAGCTTATGAACTTTTCTGCTTTTCTTTATTTTGGAATATTCGTAATGATATTCGTTGGTAGCTTCAAAGTACCTTGATAGAATCTCTTCTAAGAAATCATCTAGCCCGACAATTTCAATTGGATTGTTATACACATCTAACAGTACTGCTTTAGTGTGCCCTTGTGTTATTAATGTCTGTACAAACGATATAAGCATTTGAGAAATCTCAAACGTACCACCGTTAGTACTGTAACTTAATAGTGTTTGCACTTTAGATCGAAGTGCGTTGTGTTGTACGTTTAGAGTTAATCTATAGTTCGCGAACTCTAATGCTTTGGTTAATTTAGAAGTCATAGCTATATTTATCAGTCAAAAAAAAGCCAGTTACTGTGAACTGGCTTTTAAATTTATATCTTATTACAAGTTACTTATTGCTGATGTACCAGGTTGTGCTAATGTTATACCATTGTTTGCTCGTTTAGTAGTACAAGTACTTGAAACTGTACCGTCTACACTATCAACATAACCGACTGAGTCATCACTGTTACCGTCAACACCATCCGCTCCAATACCATCGCCTAATGCGTGATCATCTCTAAGTGTTGCTTTGAATGTTATAGCTGTTGGGTTAGTAGTGCTGTTAACTTTAGCAACTAATTGGTAGTAGTTACTTGCATATGAACTAGAACCATACTTGATATACATCTGTACATACGAAGTAGTCAATTCATAAAAGCCTTTACCGGCACTTGTACCTGTTGAACCTGAACTAGTTAAGTTGTTCAAGTTAAAAGTAAGTGTGCCCATTGCACTTAATAGTGCTGTCCAGTTACTATTTTGTGAACCAATTGTTCCTGCGGCTGAACCTGATGTTCCTCCTGATCTTGAAGAAGAAAAATTAATTTCTCCACCTGCATTAAAGAACGCTCTACATTGTGCTTCACTGGCAAAGCTCACTGAAAATTCATGTGTTACTTCTGGTGTTGATGAGCTTCCCCATCCTGCTGTTCTACTTGAGGTTGCTAACGATTCTGAAGTTAAACTTCCACTTGGTACACTAAATCTGCTATCAAAACATGATTTAGCATCTGCCATTAAGTTAGACCAGTCAGTTGATGAAATACCATCACCTGCCGCTGAATCTGAAGTACTTGAAGAATTTAATGTTAAGCCAAGGAATGTACCTACCGCTTGAATCTCATCCTGTAAATTTTTATATCCATTGTCTGTGCTACTTGCTCGGATAAGCTCTCCGCCTGCGGCATCCAACGAACCAATTGATTGGTCGTAACCATAAATTGAACTTGCTGTGTATGTGCCCAATGTATGATCTGCAGGAGTACTTAACTGCCTGTAGACATTGTTTTTCATTCCATCGTAATCAGCGTTACCGATTACATCACCAGCGACCACTTGGGTCATTGTGTGTCCACCGGATACTGTTAAAGTGCTTCCACTTGCCATATTAAACTCCTACTAGTTTCTTACTTATATTTATCTATCTAACACCGATAACTGCTTCTACTATGCCTTCACCGCCGTCATTTTTATCTTCTAAACTTCTTCCTACAATAGCCCTTGTGTCATACTCATCTTCCATACTTGCCCATGCAACTCCTGGAACATCACTAGAAACTAAACGTTGTCCTTTCTTAATTTTGCCAATTACTTTAACAGGTACTCTTCCTGCTAATGCTACTGGTAAACCTTCTGCTTCACTGTTCATTAAGTAAGCAGGGTTTGTTGATATAACACCAAACACATCTGTGTCTGCATGTTCTAAAGTCATTGTAATTTCAGCATCGCCACCAATTTTAACTACTGTGCCTGCCTCGTAAGTTGCGTCAGCTGAGTATATCTCCGCCATATCCGCGTACTTAGCCGAACTTGCCACACCAGTAAATGTTGTTGCAAATACTTCTGCGTATTTGAAACTTGCCGAACCTAAGCTAACTGCATTATCTGTTGCTGGTGTAATATTATGTGTATGCGTGTCTGCCGCATCGCTTCTTAAGAAACTTGCACTACTAATACTATCTAATGTATCAGCGTCTACGTTTAAAGCATCGATTACAGTCTTAGTTACTTGACTGTCTACATACCCTTTAACTGATTGTTGAGTTGGAATAAGTGTAGCACTATTGCTAGACATATTATCTTCGTCAACGAATGCTGTTGCAGTAATTGTACCATCAGATAATGAACCAAACTTAACAGTAGTTGAACCTGCATCAACACCTGCTGTTGCGAGTAGCTCAGATGTAAATGATTTTGCACCACCTAATGTTTGCGTACCTGTTGTTCTAATAACTGTGTTGTCTACAGCAACTGAACCAACTACTCCGCCGTTGTATGTAAAGTCTGCAATACCATCGCCGTCTGTTAGTGCATTGCTTAACGATGTATTCTGCAAGTTACCTGTACTAGCATCAAAAATAACTGTGCCATCTGTTGCTTTTAAGTCAAATCCTTTAACACCGTTAGTAGTAATATTCTGTGTAGCTGTTACTGATACATTACTTAAATGTGCTGTATCCATCGGGTTAGCTGTAGAACCAATTGTTTCAATTGTGTCTGCTCCAAATCCTATAATACTTCCCGACATGTGAATGTCGTCTACATATAATGTTTTAACAGGCTTTGCTGTTGTACCAACTGAAAGTTTTGATTGACCGCCAGCATCAGTAATAGTATGTATAACTTGATCAGCCGCTGATGAACTACCAATTGTAATCGATCCACCTAAAAATGCATTATTAAATCGTTGTGTTGAAGTACCTAACGAAGCAGTATCTGTATTAGTTGGAATAAGATTTGTACTACCTGTGTGGTAGAAGCCTGCTGATGGAGTTATGGATCCGGAAATTAGTAATGCATTAGCCGAGGTAGCCGAAGTGGCTAAGTCCGCTAATGGTACTGATGTATCACTATATGCTCGTCTTAAATTCATACCTGGCTTAATAACTAAGCCAATACCTAAACCGCCCGAGTCATTAAATTCGCTGGATAAATCTACAGATGCACTGTCGTTATCTCTATAACTCGTTCCTAATGTAGCGTCTGTTACAGTGAACTCTACGTTATCACTAAAGATAGCCATAACAGTTTCAAGTCCTGACGGAGTACCAAAAGCGGTACCACTGTCATTAACATATACTAAGGCTATAACTGCTCTTTTAATACTGTTGTTGTCTGTTAAATATAGTGTTCTTAATCTTGTTCCAAAGTTAGGACCGCCTGACTCTGATTGCCATCTACTTGTTACAGTACCTGGGTATGAAACTTCACGCCATGCTGTACCGTCATATAATTTTTCTTTGTTGTCAACTGTATCGAAGTAAGTTGTGCCGGCGGCTAAGTCTGATGTCGGGGCCGAAGAAGCAATGAGAGGAGTTTGCCTTCTCCATGCCGTGCCATCATATACACGCATAGTGTTGTCAGATGTATTATACCAATGCTGACCTACTAATGCTGTTTTGCCTCTAGCAACTGGATTACTAGTAGAAGCAAAGTTCTCTAGCATCCATAAAGTGTTTTGTACGAAAAATTGACCATAGCCTGATACGTTCCTGCCTACAAGTGCTACACCATACTTAGTGCTTACCTCACCTGTTGCGACGGTAATAGTACTGCCTTCGTCTGTCGTTTTTACTGAATACGTCATTTCTTAAATTCCTCTAATTTAATTGAACTCGAACCGTATAAACGATTTCAATTTCTCTGTTTTTACTTTTTTGTACTGGGTGAAATATAACATGTGTCAGTAATATACTGTCGTCAATATCATCAGCATAAGATAATAATCCTAACTCGTCGAATACATACGATCCATCTTGTGTTGTGCTGGTGTCAAATGCATCAGCATCACTTGGTTCGTTGTACCCCAATGTACAAGTAATTTTTAAGTCAGTGTAACTCGGTCCTGGGATAACTTCGATTTTATCCGTTGTCGTGTTATTACTAACTACTTTTTGGTAAGTCCTTGAGTACAATGTTCCACTGCTCTCATAACTTTCGCTAACTCTTGGAGATTTGTAAATTACTTTACCTGCTGTGTCGACACTGGTTGCTCCGTTGCCAAAGCCCATCCATTGAACATAGTAATTACCTAATTTATCTGTAATTGCCCTAGCAATCATATTCGCCATGTTGCCATAGTGAATAGCATTACGTTTGTTTACTAGTTCTTCGCCAGTTTCTTTATCCTTAATAAGGATATGACCTGACATTTTTAGACCCATTGTATCATCCACAGGACTCTCCGCTTGTTCTTGGTTAATTATCTCTTTATCTTCCATGCTGTTATTTATCACTTTTCTTTAAAAATAGTTTTAATTAAGTACCTTGTATGAATCCTACTATACTATTAACGTCAGTTGAGCCCGATGTATCACTTAAACTTGTAGTAACATAGGAACTATCACTGTCATCTGCTAACCAGTTCAGGTCTTGTGGATCTCTATAACCAGCCAATTTAATATTTTGTGTTTCTTCACCGTTGTATACTTTACTGCTTACTGCAATAATTGGGTTAGCCGTTGTACCTCTAGTACCACGTATAATGCCTAGCAACTTATTACTTATTGAGTCAATGCCTGTATACTCTATTCTTTCTGAGTTAATCCATATAACACCTTTATTACTAGCGGATGCGTTTGGTAAAACATCAGCATCTGCTACTGTAATGGTAGTATCCCACTCATTAACTATTGCTGTAACTGTTGTTAATCCTGATGTCGAACTTCTATAAAAGTCTGTTCTTCCAAATAGATCCATAAACACAGTATGTCTAACTGGTTTAGAACTTGCTGTTCCTATTGCAATATTGCCATGTGAAACGTTACTTGTATAAACATTCATAACTAATGTTTCAAATGGTTGTATAACAATAAGTTCTTCCGGTCTGTCTGGTCCGTATCCTGACTTAGTAAATGTTACTGCATCAAATCCGTATACTGTTTCGTTGTTAACTCTATAGTTTACAGCGCCTTGACTATCAGTATCAAACACACCGTGGAAGTTATTAACTGTTACATCTTTATCCCAAACTTCTTCATCCCATGCAAAGAAGTCAAAGCCTCTTGTATTAGTGTAGAATGTAGTTGGGTGTGTGCCTGGAACAATATCCATAAACACATTAGCATCTAATATCTCGCCGTTAAAGTCTCCGCCAACTGCTGTCTTAACTAAACTTAATGTATAGTTTAGGTTGCCATCGTTAACCATGTTAGTCATAATAGCTTTATTAGTTGTTATAGTTGTATTTGCTCCTGCGCCAGTGCCGTGTGCTGAATCCATAGCATGTACAAATGCTGTTCTAATATGTGTATTGAACTTAAACTCTCTGTCACTTGCTCTCCAATTAACACTAGTGTTGCCCATTGCGGCTTCTGTTGTGCCTTCAATACTTATAATGTTTTTAGCAATACTTTCTTTTAATGTTTCTTTAGCAGGGTTAAAGCCGTGTACTGATTCAAAGTCAAGTACATCACCTACTTGTATTCCACCTAATGTTGGATTGTCTGTGTATGCTTTATTAAACTCAATTTTGTTATCTGCAATATTATATGTCCAGTTAGTAACTGCGCCGGCTAGTAACGTACTAGCACTAACGTTTGGTACTACTACGTCATTATGCCTAACTGTTAAACTAGAAACATCACTTGCATCAGTAATGTAAGGTATGAAGTTAAATGGTACTTCAGTTAAGTTACTGGATGCTATTACTCGCTGTGTCTTTGTTGTAAGCGAATTTTGATACAAGTCTGAATTAACTCTATCAATTATAATCTTAGTGTTTATTTTTCTTACTGGAGCATTACTACTTACAAATCCTGCGTATGCTGTATCGCTGTTAAGTATAGTTGCATCAGCTGTAATACTTGCATCTAGTATACGAACAGATGTTGCATCCTCATCAAAGTATGGAGGTCTATCAAAGTCACTAGTTGATCCCTTCAATATTTCTACTGGAGCTTTCTTAATATCTCTATAGTTTCTAATCTTACTACTGTAAGGTTTAACTTCATTGAAGTATTCAACTGCTTTGCTAAAGTTATCAACTTTTAATCCTTTAAATTGGATTAAGTCAGTTTCTTCTTTTTGTACATTTAAGTATGTAGATTTAAACGCCCAACTCAATTCTATTTGTTCGCCTATTGCAAACTTAACCATACTAAAGAATAACTTGTTCCAGTAAAGTTTATGTGTGCCTATGAATACTTTAGTGTACAAGTGATGTAGTATTTGTCTAATCTCTTTTCCGATTTCAAGTTGTTGCTTATCAGTGTATACCTTTTTATTCCACTGTACCGTTTCGTTTTCCATAGCAATCAGTGTAAACTTGTTATCTGTTTTAGTGTATTCGAATAACTTATATTTAGAAGTAGCAGTATCTTGTACTTGTATAATACTCTTGTCTAGTAAGTTTTTTATTAACTTTAATTGCTTTTCAGTTTTAACTCGTCTAAGTGGTCTATAATCTTCGTTATAATAAATTTTAGTATTTTTTACTTTGTTAGTTCGTAGTAACTTAAACCAGTTAGAAGTTATTAAATGAGGAATTGAAGTTGGTAGCCCAACTCTCCAATCTGTAAATACTGTGTCCATTTGTAGTTCTGAGAATATGTCGTTCATTGTTTCGAACATTTGCTTTCTAGCCGCTAAAATATCCTTAAACATTGTTTGTCTAGGTCTAAACTGTGAACCGTATCTCTCGCCTTCACTAAGTCCTGCAACAGGAACAATTTCGTTTATAGCATTGTATCCTGCTAAACTGTCCATAACCTTAATACTTAGGTTGTGCGGAATAGTTGCATTAGTATTGCCTTCACCTGCTAAAGTCCAGCTGGTGTGCTTCTGCGATAATCCAGATTCTTTTCTTCTAAAGTTTAAACTTACAATAGAGTCTTCAGTTTTAATTAAATCGCCTAACTTATTAATTGTCATTGCTTCCGGAGAAACAAGTGCAAAATAAGGCATTCTGTTTCCTTCAGGATTATCTAACAACTGTTCAAGCTCTTGTGTACTTTTGTTTCTATTGTATTTCATCATCGCATCGTTAGATACTTCACTTATGCCTCTAACCCAATAGTAGTACGAAGTTATTGTTTTGCCTCGTTTGTTTATTGCTTTCTCATCAATGTATGCACCACTGTCTATTGCTGTTCCAGGTCCTGCATATTCTATTGGTGGTACAGTATTTCGTGTCCACTCGTAAATTACAATTTCACTTCCTGGGAATTTAGAACCCCAATCATTGTTTCGTTGCATATTATTGTAAGCAAATTGTCCGTATGTTCCTTTACCTTGCTCGTACCAGTTATATCGTACTTTACTAGTATCCCACCAAGTTTGTCCTACTTGCTCTTCGCCAAACTTAGTATACGCTGGATCATACACAATAGGATCATTCTCTACTTTGTAAGTAATGTCCTTATCTATGAATCCTGGTATAATACCTTTGAATGGATCGTATAAGTTAATATCAAATTCTTTTACAGCCGTATCAGCATCGTAAGTAATTACGTCATCTATGAATGCAATGTCTGTTAATGTTTCTTGCTTTCTTATTACTGTACCGCTTTCTAAATATGCCCAGCCGTTACCACCGTAGTTATCAATCCATACATTGGCATGGTCGGCTAATGTTAATCCTGCTTCAGTGTCATATCTCATGCTCTGTAACAATAATGGTTTAACGTCTTGCCTTGTGAGGTTCGTGTTAGTAAACACAACAGGGCTAGTGCCGTCTACTCCTCTAAGTTCGTATTCATACAAGTTTGCTATTGTACTAGCATTACCTAATCCCATTCCTAAAGTAAAGCCTTGCGTCCATGGAAGGTTACCTTGCCAACCGCCGCCACGTCCTAATAATCCTGCTGTACTGTTAGCGCCTGTTAATGCAGAACCAGTAACGTCTAATTGAGGATCAATGCCAGTGGAGTCGATGTTCTCAAAGTTTGGATAAGTTCCACACACATAGTCACCATCTGTAATGCCTAATAACTGTAGTAGTCCTGGGTTAAGTTCATCACCTAGTCTTATACCACTAATGTTTGGTCCGCCCATAAGTAGTTCGCCGAAACTAGCAAGGTCGCCGTCACCGCCGTCACCGGTGCCGCCGGCTCCGCCTAATCCTCTGCTACCGTTTCTGCCGTCTCCGTTATTATCTCCATCTGGATTTAAAGGTCGTCCGTCCGGTCCGTATTGTACTTCGTCTGCTCCGAACCAAGGGTCACCATTTTCGTCTAATGGACTCCATAAAGTAATGTCATCTGCTAATTGTCCTAATGGGGAACGCGGAAGAATCATGCCATTTGGCAGTCCTAAATCGTTGAGTGCATTACCGGCTTCGCTACAGCTAGGAATATCTCTTGCTGTTAAGAATACTCTACCGCCTGAACCTGCACCAGGCTTATTCAATGTGCCCAAAGTATCACTGTCGCTTACACCTGTTGTTTTACGTTTAATATCGTACTGTATTGGTACGCCAGCGTCTAAGTCACTTGGGAATATTTTGTATATGCCTCTATCAATAACTTGTATATCTGTTATGCCGCCATAGCCGTCAACGCCTGTAATAACAAACTTAGCAGGTCTCTCCATAACTGGCCCGGGTTTAAGTCTCGCGGACACTTCCGCATCTCTACCTTGTCCTCTAACAGTAATAGTTGGAGGATTATCTATGCTATAGCCAGAGCCTCCTAGTTTCAAGCCTACTGAAACTATTCCGCCATTTGAATCGTAAGTGATTGCGTCATAGTCTACTAATGCTCCACCACCTGGTTCGCCACGTTGTCCAATCTTAAACGTTATAGGTGTAGCCATTCCATTTGTAAGGTAGCCACTGCCTGGGTTATTAACTGTGAATTCCTCAATTGGACTAACGCCTTGACTTACTACAGGTGTACCACCCATAAGTCTCATTATGGCTCCGACTTCGTAACCTGTACCTGCTGTAATACAAATACTGCTTTTAACAAGAGCTTGTCTGTTTTGTTCTGCTGTTACAGTATTAGTAGTATATGATGTAACATGTGTAGCAACATCCAACGTACTTGACGTGCCGCTGACAGTATGTCTAGTTGCGCCTGCGCCAGTTGTAGTTGGTGTTACTGTTGTTTCTTTATTAAAGCATACTTGATTATCTTGCTTAATAGAATAGTCTAACACTTCTTTATATATTCCGCCTGCACAACCATTTCTAATTATCATTGGATCTGATAACTTGTTTCTGATCATTAAGCACTTTTCTTTAGTTGCTGAATCTACAGTAATAAGAACGTTAACTGATGTTGTTTGACTTAGTATCTCTTTCTTAATTGCTGTTAATTTAGTTGAGCCACTTAGCAATATGCTATCACCGTTAATAAAGAACGAGTCACCGGCGCCAACCATTTTAGTTTGTCCACATATTTTAACTCTAGCTTTAGGCTTACAAATTGGTACATTAACTGTTCCACTTACTGGAGCAACTGTGCCTGATGTTGAATTCTTCTGTAAAGCTGTTAATGAAAGATAGCTAGTACTTGCTGTATTGTTCTGTTTCTGATTAAGACCTACACCAGATACTAAACCAGTTCCGCCAAATATTGCTCCGCTGGTCATATTGCCGTTAACACCGAACTGAGGAACTCCTGATGGTGCTTGGTTAATAGGGTATGTTTTGTATATTGGGAGATTAATAGATCCCATTCCACCATAGCCGCCTGAGCCTCCTAGGTGTACCATGTTCTGTCCTACGTTTAATCTGCTATTAGAATAGCCACCTATAAAGTTATGCGCCATGCCTGCTATGGGTGGGTATAAAGGAAAGCCGTGTATCTGTGTTTGGTTTGCCAATGTTACCAAATTAGTATTCTGATTTCCGTTTGGAGGAGGATTACCAACTCCAACTGATCCCTTACTTGGGTAGCCGGCTCCGTTAACATCGTCTGCTGGATGTTCCATGTAATATTTAAATGCTGTACTTGTCTTCGAATCTTTGTCTAGAGTAATAGTAATATATCTGCCTTTACTAGCATCATATGTAAATGATATTTTGCCATTTTCTTTAACAAAGCCGTTACCATGTTCTGAATAACCTTGATTTAATAACTGACCAGGGCCAACATTATTTTGTTGCCACGGTGTCATTCCAGCTGATATTTGCCATTTAACACCTGACCATGCATGTATATCTACTTTGTCTATAGGACTTAATGTACTTGCAACGCCTGTGCCTGCAATCTTAGATCCAGTCGATCCTGCATGAGTACTTTGGTAAACTGTTAGTCTATCTTTAGCACTATACATATCAAACAATATTCTAACTGGATATGTTTGAGAAGTGTCTTCCGCAAACTTGTACTTAAATGTTTCTGTTTGTCCTCTGCCCTGCGTGTTCATCTCATTTACAAATACAGATGTAACTGGTGGTACCGGAGGTTTCGGTGGTACCGGAGGAGGTGGAGGACACGGATCATCGTGCTGTGTAAGAGATATTAACGGTGTCCAGTCAACTACAGTTGTGCCTGTAGTTGCCACACTTGCACCTGGGCCTGTCTGTCCCTTGCTAATTGTTGATGGTGGAACAATTGTTTGAATCGGTTGTGGCGGTAGTGGGTTGCCAGCTGGATCAGTAAAAGGCCACCCTTTGTTTGGTGGTGGTGTCGGTATCGGATTCGCTATCACCGGAATACTAACGCCTGGAGCAGGTGGATTCGATGGCATCTGAGGATAACCAAGTCCTGTATGTACAAGCTGTTGCTGTAAAGTATTATATGCTACACCTCTGCCTACTGCAGAAGGTATAGGATTTTGTGTTGTTATGTTAGGAATAATATTATTTACTAGAGGTGTTCCACTCACAAATGGAAGCACTGGTAAAGAATGACCTATACTTGAATTTGGTTTACCGGCACCGCCCATGCCTGCGCCGCCTTGTTGGAAATACGGTGTGCCGCCCTTCGACGCTGAACCGCCCCTCATCAGTTTATTTACTTGGTTCATTATTCCAGTAATTCCTGTTAAGGACATATACATGGAATCACATTGTACTAATGCTCCCGACTTAATAGCCATCTGTCTATTAATCTCATCTGCATATTCTTGTGAAGTATGCATTGGGAACGCTGTTGCAACTTTGGCTCCATTAACCATAATATCGCCATCATGTTTTGATATTAAGTATGCTTCTGAATCTGCGCCACCTGTTGTTGGCAATGTATCTGTGCCGTGTACTTTATATTCTTTTTCTGAAACATATCTAATTCCGCCTGTTGCGTACGGATGGTCAAACCCAAATCCTTCTAAACGTATAACAGTAGAGCTAGGTACAGATTCAACTTTCCATGCCCAGTTATAATAGTTCGGTTCCATGTCAACAATGTTTATAACTTTGTTTACAATTGTGTCTGTTCCATCTGTGTCTAAAGTATGTGCTTCTTCTAAAGTAACTTCTACCTGGTCTGTCATCATAGTTGCATTGCCAAATGCATTATCCTGGAATGTAAGACTTGCTGTGCCTGTCGCTGTTGCATTTTGAGATAGTACCACTCCTGTTACTGTAACTTCTGCAACTGTTGTGCCTCCAGTAATGCCTGCGCCACTTACTAGCATACCGGATGTTACTACTGCATTCGGTGAAGCGATAGTTGCCGTTGTACTGCCACTAGTTGTACCTACTGAAACTACAACACTTGTAGGCTCTACAAAATCTCCGTACACACTAATTGTAGTTGCTGATTTCCCAACAACTCTGTATACACCTGAATAGTAACCTGCGTTGTTAATTTTAACAACTCCTAAGTTTGCAACTGTTGAAGTGTTCATGTCTGTTGTAAATACTAAACCGTTATTAACTGCTAAACTTAATGCACTTGAACTAACATTTGAACTAAAAGTACTTTCAGTAACTGTGAATGTTGTTATAATAGAATTTGCTGTACTGTAATTATTTGTTCTCTTAGAGAACTGTATAGTCGCACCGTTTGACATTGTAACTGCTGTGTCTACTACCATTGTAACTGCATCAGTTATAGCAGTAACTTTAGTGTTAGCTGGTATCCCAGAGCCACTTACAACATGTCCAACTTGAATAGTGTTATCGCCTGCTGTAATGATTATAGTAGTTGCACTAGATAATGCACCATTAATTGTTGTGGAATAAATTCCTGTATCAGTTGTATCAACTAATGTTGTTGCCATTGTAGACGGACTTACTGTAACATTACTTGCTTTATAAGTATTACCGTTTAAGGCACCTGTACTTGAATCTGTGAACGTTATATACGAGCCTTCTTCAAAGTCGTTCATTGAAGTAGTGCCTGTATAAGTTAAGTTAACTGTGTTGCTAGTACCAACGTTGGCATCTAGAGCAAACGTTTCTGAAGTATTAATATAATAGTTTACTGCTGAAACATTACCACTTACTGTTGGCTCAATTTTTTCTATTAACAATCTTAACGGCTCTTTATATCCAATGCCTGAAATTGTTACAGAATTTTTAACAACTTGATCTTCATTTAAGAAGTATCCAACCGGAGTATTAACTTCCATAATAGTGTTATCAAACATCTTGTCACCATCAGCAAGTTCGATATTTGCATAATAACTATCTAGTGCAATGCCTTCACGTTTTAATGCTATAACATTATCGTAATAGTTTGTAATGTTTGCTTCGTCTGTTAAGTAGTTTGAGTTAGCATAAGCATCTAAACTTATGTCAGTGTACAACATTGTTGTACCTAAATTATCGTTGAATTTAATATAAGCAACATTACTAGTAGCATCAAATCCTGTGGGTTGAACTAACTTGTATGCATTAAAGTCTGAATGCTCACTAACAGCAAAATGTACTACATCATTTTCTTGAGGTATCTTATTAGCTGGACGAGAATCAATATCAAATAATCCTGTAAAATCATTTAAGTTCATTGCTTGGTATGCCACGTTGTACGAGGATATGTAACCTGCGTTTGGTAGTGGAGTATACTTGCTGTCAGTAATACCTGTGAAGTCAACATTTTTAGTAGTGGGCCACAAGTCTTTAGTTTTCATATCTGTTGGTCTATGAATAAATCTTGTGCTATCATCTACGTCAATTAATATAGTCGAATCCGATAAGTCGTCTGGTGTTATTTCTAATGTTCGTTGTTGTTTTAGTCTTGCCGCTAATGCATCCTCGGCTTTAACTTTAATATTTAATGTGCTACCAGGTAAGTCACCTTGATATGCTTCTGCAAAATCTACTGTTGCTCTTTCAATAATTGTGATAGGAGTATTTTCGTTTAACTCTCCACCCGGTAGTTTAGTTACATCATAAAATGTAATAGTAGAATTATGAGTACCAGCATTATTATCTATTGCAAAACCGTTTGTTCCGTCTGTCTCTAAAGCATCACTTATTAGTGTGCCGTTAATAAGCACTTCTATATGCGGATAGTTACCGTTTATAATTTGTAAGTTGTCTATTGCAATGTTACCTGCTTCCGGAGTTGCTTGACTAGTTACGTTGCCTGACTCAGGAGCAAAAGTAAATGCTAATGATCCAGATGTTGTTCTTTCAGTAGGAACAATAGTTGATCTGCTACCAGAATCGAATTCCCAATTAACAGTATTGTCTTCTTCTACGGCTACTACTGTTGTGCCATTGATATTAACAATAACGTTAGTGTTCGTTGTGGCGTTTGCAGTTTCAAAACTGTATCGCTGTCTAGGTTGGAAACGCTTAGAGCCAGTATTAAGAATAATATCTGCTGAGTTATCTAATTTTAATTTGTTTACAAGGTCATCTTTTTGTGCATCGTTGGCACTACTTACAGTAAAGTCGTTACCTGAAAGTTGTAACTTGTAGTTAGTGGACGCCGCTGTGCCCAGTGTAAGTACTGATGCTGTAACGTTAGCGTTGGTATTAGCGTTGGTGTTAATTGCTTCTGCAACAAGTGTAACATTACTAGACGAACTGAGGTCAATGAACGATGCCGCATTTGCGGAGAAGTTATCTGTTATGCTTATACCAGTTAACACATTAGCACTAAAGGATCCTGAGCTATCTAAGAATGCATTACTAACAGCATACGGCTTACTGAAGTAAGTTGTAATATTTGCAGTAAGTAACTGTGCCGCTACAACTGTTACACTAGGATTAATAGTATAACCATATCCTGGTTCAGTAACTGTAACATCTTTAATAGTACCGTCTGTGTTCAAGTTAACAGTTGCTTCAGCAGTTGTTCCACCTGCGTACATAAATGATCCTGGGATCTCTGCTGGTGGTCCTTCAATTTCTAAAACAGGTACACTATAGAATTTAGTAGTTGCACCTAGTAGTTCCACTTCACTAATTACACTAACAATATCTTCCGGATAAACAATTTGTATTAATTGATTTTCGCTTGTAATTTCTGAATCTTGTATTTTAATATCTAGTCTCTGGTTGTTTTGAACGTCACCAAAATCTCCAGACTTAAGAGCCCACTCGTCGTATACTGCTATACTACCAGGAACTAATACTTTATCACTGTTAAGTAATTTTTCAATACTTGCCTTAGTACCCTTGTCTCTAATCATACCATTGTAGAAATCGAATTGGTTATCGTCTACAAGTTCAAACTCTCTTAGATATTTTCTTTCGGTGTAACCATACTGTCGTCTACTTGCTTCGTATACTTGTCTTTCAACTGGTACATGACCGATCTCATTGTATCTACCCATGTCTTGTGCAAGTGTATCGTAGTTTGGCTTTAAGCCATCTTCAGTAATTAAGAAACCTTCACTCATTAACGAGCCTGTCCAGTTTGCTGTTCTCTTACCTTTAACTTTTAATCTTTTTTGTCTATGCCCAAACACTGTGTCGTAAATTGTATCTCCAAACACAGTCTTATTATTAATAAGCATAGCATGTTCTATACTATTTGTATGGATAATAATTCCAAAAATCTGCGAGTTAGTTGGTGGAGTAACTTCAATAGTACTTCCTTCTCTAACAATTAAACAGTCTGTTGGTAAAATCTTTTTACCAGTTTCGTCTAATATACTAAACTGTCCTTTAAATGATTCTGCAATCTCGCTTATTCTACCTTCAATGGAAGTGAACTTAATTTTTCTTGCCATTGGACTTAGGCTTAATGTATTACCAGTTGCCCACTTACCTAAACTCCAGAATAAAAATTGCTTGCCTGAATATACCCAGTCACTAACATCATTTATTTCGTTGTTGAAGTCGTTAAAGTCGTAGCCTTGTGTTTTCTGCTTTCTTCCTAACTCAGTTAAGAACTCAAATACTTCGCCTATAGTTTTATAAACTGTGCCGTATTCTACACGTTCTGTTACGCCAGTTCCTTCTAAGTAGTAAGTTGCTTCAGCGGCATTAACCATTGGCAATGAGCTGAGCCTTTGATAAAATTCTGTATTAGTTACTGCTGTTGCTTTTGCAACTGCACTTTTTGCCTGGTAGTAGTTGTATCCAGACTTAACAATATCGCCTGCGTTGTATGAGAGTGTAGCCCCGTAATTTGAAAAGTCTGCTGGTTCGCCTCCAACACTTACTTCTGTACGTTGCCCTTCTTTATTAGAAGGCTCAACTTCAAAGAATCTCTTAGTACTGCTGTATCCTGAAAGTTTGTAATACCCGTCTGCTGTAAGCTCAACTATTACACCAGTGTATTGGTTTGTAGTTGTGTAAGGTCCAACGTGAACACTTACTTGAATATCTTCGTGTGGAAGAATTAAACTTGAACTATTACCTGTTATGCTGTAGCTATCGCTGAATACTGTCATAGTATCTTTGTCAACAAAGCCAGCAAACTTATGTCCTAGTTTACCGTTAACTGATTTAAACGGAGTAGCAAATTCTGTTTTGGTGTTTATACCATGGAATCGTAAGTACGAATCAATAAATTGTGTATACCCTGTGTTAGTAAGTAATGTTTTATTGTCAGCGGCAGTATTACCGTGTACAATTGCATCTTTAACTTGGTAACGTTTAAATGTTGTTTTGTCAAGTAGTTGTAAAGGGTTTGCTGAACTTCTAATAATTTTTTCTGGCTCTGCAAACACACTAGCAAACTTACCTGGCTTTGTGAGGAATAATGCTTCTGCTATTGCAAAAGGATATTGCTCTGACATCTTCCAAGCATTCTCTACTGGAGCTCCATCGCCAAATTTCCATTCATTAGCAACCTTTGTAACGTCACTAGTGTATGTAGTTGTCTGTGTATTAACTAATGAGTAATTCTCTGTGCCTGCTGTAGCAAATGTGCCTGCACCTAATATGTTGTTTGCAAGGTCAGTTGTAGTAAATCTAAACTTAGGACCTACGGTGTACGGATATGCTGGAGCGCCAGCAGTATCTATTGTGGCAACATACGCCCATACGCCACTTGGAAACTCTGGAGTTACCATAAAGCGTCCATTAAATTCGTCTAAGTCACCTGTTGCAGTATCGAACACATAGTCCTCTATGAACTCGCCTGTAGGTATTCCGCCTACTCCTAGTGCATAAGTATCTCTTGCGTTTGTTTTTAAACTATAACTAGATACTAAACGTTTAATATCACTAGTATCGTTTAATCTGTCTGTATATCCATATGGCCCGTAAATTGGCAAACCATCAAATGCCCAACCAATTATTGGACTATGCGTTGATGTACTCCATGCACTAAGCCCAACTGTTTTTGGACTAGGCTGTACATAACCATAGCGGTTATTTGCATCTGGGTTTCCACCTGCTGTATCTCTGCCTACTTCGTTTCTGTACATAGCATTGTAATGCCAATTGCTAGTAGTATCAATAGTAACACCTGTGTTGCCGTTAAATACTAAACCTCCGTTAACTGCAATACCTGTATGCGTTTTAGCAGTAGTTGTGGCTGTAACAAATTGTGCCGCTGTAGATGTACTTGCATCTGAGTAATGATTGGCGTCGGTAGCATCTGCTATAACTTTTATTGTATATTTCGATGTCTTGTCTTCTACAAAAGCAGTACTATTACTAATAGGGAATGTTCCAATAACATGATTTAATAAGTTACTTGTTGTTACATTAATGTGCGTAGTGGTGCCGTCTGTTCTTTCGTTTATATGTAAACCGTCTGTAGTTCCTACAAACGAAGTTGCACTAGCTGTTGCTGTGCCAAGCTCTGCTTGAGTCCATACTGTGGTTCTAGTTGTGGACGCTGTGCTTGAAATATTTGCTGGTGCTAATAACTTAGCATCTGCGTCTACTGGTAACATACTCTTTAATCCAATACGTCTGTAAGGATTATTAATTTTGTATGCTGAATTATCTACATTCTTTGTGGTGCCTTGCCTAATGATACCGTTTTCAATATCACTCCACATTGGTTTGTTGCCACTACCATAATTAGTATTTGTTGTTGTAATATATTGAGTGTCCCACCAGCTTGGCTTTTTAACAAGTCCCAACATTTCCCATGGATGCGTATGTGGTCTAGCAGTATCAAAACTATCTTCAAAAATGCCTCTCCAGTACCCAGCGTTTGCTGTGCCTGAGTTATAGTTCCATGTAAACGGTTTATCAACATCGTAATATTCGTTTTCAACAAAGTCCGCTTCGTTTCTTGCAATAAATTTGTTAAAGTTTTCTCTTAAAATGTTGTAGTATGCAGTTCTAGAAATACCAGTATTTCTAAATGTTCCTGGTCTAATATCGTGTACATTTAAATCTGGATAATTTAGTTTGTCTCTATAAACTTGTTGTACGCTGTTGTAAACTCTCTTTTCAAATTCTAATAAAATTTCATCTTGCTTATCGTTGTCTGCAACTGTTCTACTGCCGTCATGTCCAACTATAACGTTAATTGCTTCTGCAAATGATGTATCAGACATAATTTTTGGTAACTGTACAGGTGTAATACCCATAGCAGATGTAGTTGGAGGACATTGAGCACTTTCTCTATTTTTGTTAAAGAATCTAACTTTAATAGTATTGCCTAATGTTAACGTATATTCTGTTGTAAATGATAGAGTACACACGCCGAGTTTGCCAGCCATTGTATAATCTTTATCTATTAATAATAATACATCATTGCCTTTAGCATCTTGATCATAAACATGAATAGCATTTTCTATTTTATCTAAATTTAAGAAGTTAGATAGTGTGTATTCTTTTTGTACAATATTATTAATAAGAAGTAATTCTTCATCATACCTGTCGCCTAATGCTAACATGTAACTGTAGTCAAATACTAGTTTACCTGGATTGTATGCTATGACGTTTTGTAGAACGTCTTCCAATATTGCATGGTCTGTCATTACTGTTGTATCGTTAGCATCGATATAGCGTTTAATTTCTTTCTTTAATCTGTTTTTATATTTTAGATACTCATCGCCGTTAAACTTCATTGCATCTACAATGTTAAATTTATCGTTGCTTACAAGGAATCCTGCCATCTGCAAATCGTCGTCTGTTTGCACAATTTTGTTTGCAAGAGTTTTATCGTCATCTAGGCTAGCAAAATTGTTATCACCTAAAGCATTACCAACTATGTTAGTTTGCTCTTGGATATAGTCCTTAACATGTTCTAAATACTGCGGTTCACTAATAGTTAATACATCAGATTTTTCAGTATTAGCATACCAGCCTAACGGTAATTCATATCGCCCGGTTCGTTTCTTGTCTTGTATTATTCCAGTAGTTGTTGGAGTAGTAATTCTAATAGTATCATTCTTTACTACATTGAATGTTGTAAACTCTATTGCTTTTAACGTAGTGTTGTATGTCCAGTCTGCTCTACGAATTCCATTTACTTTTACTCTAATTTTAGTAGCATCAGACGGTACAGTAGTAAGGTTCCAGAGTGTGCGTTTATTGTCGATGTCAAGTTGCGATACTTCAAAATCGTCTTCCACTTTCTGTTTAAATGAGTCTTTATGTCCACGCCATGCTGTGTCGTAAGTAATTACTCCGTCAGTATCTGTCTTCTTATAATAACTATAACCTTTTACAAAGCTAGTAGTTGTGCCGCCGAAAGGTGTGTAACTAATTACATCACTAGACATGTTATTATCAAACACAATTTCACTAAAGTTATTAAAGTTTTTATATTCTAATGGGAATCCTAATACACTGTCGTTAGTTGAACTAGTAAGTGCGTCCTTATAGGAAAATAACTTAGTTCCTTTGAATGATGAACTTGGATACGTTACTTCGTTGCCAACAGATTTTTTACTAGAGTCGTATGCCGCAAATAATGGCGCTGAATTAACTTTTGTCTTTCTTTGACCAACAATCCATTTTGTTCCAGACCAGTAGTATTCTTTACCTTGATGTTGCACTCCAAACAGAACAGCTACAATGTCGCCTGTTACTGGAGTCCACGGAACAAAGTTTGAGTCGCCGTCAACTGCTCCAACTGGATTAGTTGTTGGATGTGGCATCCTTGTTAATTTTATTCTGTTATTAAAAGTTAATGCTACACCGTCTGCAATAGTTTCTGCTTGACTTAATGTAATAGTAAGTGTGCTAGTATTAATTGTTTTTACTGTTGTATCGACACCACTAATGCCTGTGCCTTTAACTAAAGCACCAACGTAAACATCTGCCATACTATCTAGTACAACAGTAGTGGAACTAGAAACAGCACCGTTAACAGTTTGTGTTTGCGTATCCTCTACAACATAAATGTATTTTGATATGGTTGCATCTTCGTCTGGTAATAGCAGTTTGTTAGCAAGTTTTAATCCTTGATTATCTAGTAAAGCACTAACGGCTCTGCCTTGCACTTCATTTTTAGTATAGCCTGTGCCACTTAAATCAGCACTGAATGTTGTTCCTTTACTTCCAAAGTTATATAATTCTAAATTTCTATCAAATTCTAGGATCGGTCTTTTTGCTCTGTAAGCCTTATCAGGCAATGCAGTAGCCGATTCTGTAAATCTGTCCTTGTGATGCCAAAAGTTAATCCTACTCCAAGTATTGTTATCTTCAGCGGCCCTTTGCATAATCAAGTAGTCGGGTACTATCTGGGTGTTGCCGCCATCCCATGGATCAGCATCAAAGCCTGCAGTACCTGTGTTCATGTATGAAAGAAACTTGCCAGTGCCTGTAACATATCCTTTCCAGTAAGTTTCACCAGTTAATGTTATATCATCTAATCCAATAAAGAATTCGTTGTCAATTTTCTTTCCTAGTGCGTCATAGTATTGTCTAGCAGTGCCGTTGTCTTCTAATAATAATGCGGCGGCTGTAATTGCACCTGATGGTATGTTAGATGCTATAAGCGTTGATTCCGCCGTTATAACTTCATCGTCCCACGGCGTAAATGCTGGTGTTGAAAATATAGCACTAAAGTTTTGATCCTTAGCATATAACACTATGCTATCGCCTACACCTTCTACGATGTATCTGATTCCTAAGTACGTTGCTGGAATAACATGTGTGCCTGCAAATTCTATAACAGCGCCGTTTTTAAGTTCTATGCCATTAGGTGAAGTATAAAACTTCTTGCCTATTATATCTTTTAAAACATTAATAGTTGTTGCACTAGTTCCGTTAACTGTAATCTTGTTTGGGCCGTCTGTGCTCCAGAAATATTCCTGGAAGTTAACTAGCTTGTCGTAATCAATTGGAGGTAAAAAACTATAAAAATTTGTGTCAAACAATACATTTTCGTTTTTAGTATCTACGCCATAACTCGATAATTGGTTAACAAAGTCTTCGTAGAATAATACATTTGTTGCTTCGCCGGTAGATCCATCAATTGTGTTTACTACTGGCTCTAAACTGTATTTTTGTCTGCTTGGATTTGGTTCAACAATGTAGTGGTCTTGGCTGGAGTTAAATTGATCTGGCTCCTTACGTCCAATGTATGCGGAAATTGTTTCAATGTTACTTTTACTGAATAACTGTTCTACGGTACTTTCAAAAAAGTTCTTTAATACCGTGGTCTGTAATGCACCGGGTAACTTACTTATTTGCTTATCAGCCATGTTTTTTCCTAATATCCGCTGTTGTCTGTTGAGCTACTAGAGTTGCCCACAGAATTATTTAGGGTAATTGTATTACCCAATGTAGTGTTTGCTACACTTTGATCCAGTACATAAGTACCATGGTAGTATGTTACACTGTTAGGCATGTAAAATACTTGCCCAAAGAATGTGTGCGTCATACTTGTTCCGTCACCTGCAAAGTTTGCCGCTTCAGCTGAAGCATATAACGGATAGTAACCATTAATAGCATAAGGACCCACAGAGCTGTCAACACCATTGTATGTTGTTAATAGTCCGCTACTAGTCTTGTTAGGCTTAATGTTACCATGTGTTAATTTGTCTACAACATCAATTTCGTCAATGCCGGCTGTACTTAAAAATAGTTCGTCTGCATCTGCTTTAACTTGGAATAAGTCTCCAAAAACACCACTTGCTTTTGTAGGCACAATAACAATACTGCCTATAGCATTTCCAACTTGCTGATGTATATAACTGCTTAGTTCTGTGAAGTAAAAAGTATCGCCGAAGTCCCAATTATCTACATTGAAATATTGGTTAATTGCGCCAATAACTTTTGTTTTAATTTCGTTATCACTTAAACTTGTTCCAGGCAATCGAACAACTTTGAATTTTGCTTGTAGCTCATCAGTTGCATCATCGCCAAATATTAATTTAAATCTTCCACTCTTGAATACTAATTGGTCACTAGCAGATTTAAAGTCTTGTAAAATAGCAAATTCGTTTTCTAATTCTGAACTAGTAGGTGCTGTTGGGAAATCTGTTCCTGGCACTTTAATATAAGATTGCATGTCTTCCCAGTACGAAGAAGTAAGTACAAAGAATTCATGTACGTTACTAACACTAGGATCGATTCGCATACTATTGTCTGCAACGTGAGTCCATTTAAATACTACACCGTTTTGTCTGAGTGACTTAGAATTCTGTGTAAAACTTCTGCCTTTTTTAGCAAAGTGACTTGAACTTTCGTAGTTGCTAACACTTGCTAAGTTTGTGCTACTCTTAGTTAAAATAAATACCTTCCCAGTATCTTTAGAATAAATCTTTTTATTATGCATGCCACCAGTAGTTTCATTTTTACCTTGCTGGTTATTAAATAAATCAACAACAGTTTTGTTTCTAACTAAGTAGAATTCGTAATCAGCAGTATTATACGGCACACCAGCGGCGCCTGTCACAGTTGATCTATCTCCAGCAAACGTTAGTGTTGTTTCTTTTCTTAAATCTAATATGCCTGTTTTAACTGGTCTAGTATAAGTGTAGCCATCAAAGTCTTCATAATTTTCAAATAATATAATGTCGTCTGCGCCAACAAAATGTTCAAACTGGATTGGATTATCTGGACTATCTGATGATGCTGTATTAACAGGAGTAACTTTAACCTTCTTAGGATCAGTATATCCGTCTGGGTAACTAAAGTTTCCTATAGCACTATATACTATCGGAGCATCAAGTCTAGAGTTGTCGTTAACATACTTAACTGCAATAGTATCACTTCTGTTATTTCTAGCAGAGTTGTCTATAGCATAGTGATGTCTTGCTTCAAAGTCAACTACAAGTGTTCCTGTCTGTGCCGCATAGTTACTAGTAGCTAATTGGAAAGAAGCGCCAGCTACTGTACATGAACCGCCTGCCGCCAGTGTTAAGTTCTGATTATTATATCTGTATGCAATGCCGCCTGTAGCATTTAAAATTGGTCCACCGAATGTGGTACCATCAAACGCTATAGTTATTTTTGGCAACTTATAAATTACGCCAGTGTCTGCAACTACTACTACTTTGTCAGTAACAGTTGTTGATGCCGATGTGCCTAATTCAATTGATGTTGGTTGTACAAAAGCCCCTATGGCTCCATTTTGATAAATTCCTAAGTTAGATATAACTGAAACTGCTATATCGTAATGCTTAACATTTCTGGAAATCAACGGTATATTAGAAAAGTAAGATCCTGTAGTACCTAAATACCACTTGTCTCCAATTATTACACCGTCTTCGTCAACCCATGTAAATGATTCTGTGAAACTAGGCTTAATGTTTAATGTTGGTAATTCAATTGAATCGTATTTTGCTAAACCTGTTGCGTTATCCTGTAACCTGTTTTCATTGACATTATAAAATCTAACATCGTCTAAACTTTCGAACACAAATTGTGTTCCTCTAATTTCAATATCATATCTGTATGATAATGTATCTACATTAACATATTTAAATTTTAATATCCAACTTGCATCTAATCCTGTTCCTGATGAATCTCCGGTATACGAAGCACTAAAGTCTTTAGCAGTACTTAAATTATTATTCTCTATAATATAGAATCTATTTTCGCTAGGCATAAATCTTACGCCAAATGTTCTTCTAGAAGCCATTGCCGATTTTAATTGCTGTTCTTCTAATGCAAATAATGTTTTTCTTAAAATAACAATTACTTCATCACATTTCCAACCATTTGTAATTTTCTTATTAAGTTTAACTGGGCCATTTGATGTACTACTAGCCGAGTTTCTAACACCGTTGTTATCCATACTAACAATCTTAGCCCATTCATATTTTGTTTTATCAGTGGGATCATAGAATTTTAACATATAGCCAGGCTGTATAATTTTAAACAGCGTATTAGCTACATTAACGTCAGTAGGTGTTCCACCAGCTGTATATGTCTCAGACATATACCCAAACACACCTGTAGCAATTCTTGGCAATGTATTCCATGTTATGCCGAATAATGAAATATCAAACATATCAGTATAAGCAGGAACTTCTTTAACTTTAGTTCTAAATGTGCTGTAAATAAAATCATTAAGTTTTAAGTTCTTAATAATAGTTGGAAACTTTGTGTTAATAAAATCTTGTGTAGTATTCGTAGTTGTTACTTTAAATGCATCACTAGAGTTACTAGGCTCTTCATACAATGCGCCATCTTCTGCGATACTAGTTGTGGTCTGGAAAGTACTAGTAGGATCTGTAATATCAATATATCTACTGTGTCCAGCATGTGTTTTGTTAGTAACTTTTAATTTTTTAATGTTTGTGCTTTTAGCTAAAGGAAGTACTTGGTAGTCTTGAGCTGTAACCATTCTGTCTTGAGCATAATATGCCTGTGGTGCTCTTTCCTTAATGCCAGCAAGTGTTTCTGCAGGTAAACTGTTTGATACCTTGCTTTCTAGTTTTGATGTAATTGTTAACTGATGCGATTTACCATCTCCTGTAAAGTATGGTATAGTTGTTACAACAGTTCTAACATCATCTGGCTGTAGTGCAAATCTTTCGTTGTCACTAACTCTGTACTGAGCTTTAAATGATCCCATAGGTACGTTTGCAAAGTTACCGTCTGCAAACTGTAGTCTAATACCACCTTGTCCTACATTTTGTACAGCATATAATAACGGAGTATTTTTAGCCTTAGTGTTATACATTAAAGTCTGTCCAACAGTGTTTGGAACTTTAACCCACTTAGTTAATACTTTATCATTACTATCTACTTCTGACAAATATACATCTGTTTCATTAATATTATCAACAGCAATTGCTTGTTGTCTGTTTTCAATTGGTGTAGTAAAATCGAAATTTGATGATCGCAATGTGCCTTGCTTAAACATCATAAAGAATCCAGTATTTTTACTTAATGATCCTAGTCCGTCATTTCTATGAAGTATTGAAAAGTTGTTTGTGCTGTCTGGATGCTTTTCTGCAAACACACCGGCATCTTCAAAATCAACATTCACAAATTCAAATGCTCTGTCAACTCCGTTAACATTTACATCAAAGCCGTATGTTTGCGATGCAGTGATTGGAGTGTTAATATCGTATCTGTCTGTTATGATTCCACCGACAGTTCCTGTTTTTACAGGCTTACTAAATCTGTTAACATTACCAAATGCACTATTCATTATAGTTAAAAATTGTTCGTAACTGTCTGGATTGTTTGCATCGTTCCAGCTAATAGTTTTATCGTTTATACTTGCACCCGAACTATCTGTTAACGCCTCTGAAGTTGACACGCTTACAATTTTCATTAATCCACTTGCAGGCATATTTCGTTTTGGATTGTATCCAAGTTGTCTAGCAAGTTTAAATACCGAGTCTCTTCGCTCAGCAGTTTCTAAAAAGTTTTCTCTTGTATTAACATCCATTCTGAATGCAATACTTTGCCCGAGGTAGGCAAGCAATTCTATGATTGCTATGAATTCTGAACTTTCAATATAATCATTGAAGTTTTCTGGAAAATTAGATTTGATATATTCGACCATTGCATTTCTAATAGTGTCAAAGTCGTATGCTTGAAAGTCTACTTGACTATATGCCTGATAGGCTACTGACCAATCTTCTGCCGCGAATAAATTATTTTGTCTGCTATTAACTGCCATGTTATATCTCTACGTTTTCCCTAGCATACTCTACAAATAGTGTGTCTTCCGATAAAAACGGTTTAAACTTTAAGTGTAATGTTATGCGAATTGTGTGGTCTAATACATCAGTGAACATATCGGTCATTTCTACCCTGCTGTCCTTCGATACAATACGCTCTATATCTTCTTTGATTTCTGCAACAACGTATTGGTCTAGAGGGTTCATTATAATATCCCAAATTCTAGTACCATATGTAGGTCTCATTACTCGCTCACCTCTTTTGGTATAAAGTTCGTTAAGTAAGTCAGCTTTTATAAGTTCACCATCAATTAGCGTATAAGGTGCCCTTACCTTGCCTGTTGTGCTGAATCCTCTGTATATATTTGCCATACAACTATTTATCCTAAAGGATTAAAACTAGTTATAATAAACACCATAATAAGCCTAAAAAAATGTTGACTTTTCAATAGAATGGATACATAATAACATAGTAGGAATTATCTTGCTAATTTTATAAATTTATAGGAATAACAATGAGAAATATCATTGAACGATTCGACAGCATTTGCAAAAAAGCAGACGCAGTTAACAAGCAGTTAAAATTAACTGATCAGTCTTCTGGGTACGGACCTCGTTTCCAAAAGATGATGTCGAAAAAACAGAATCGTCTACATTCCGTAGGCATTTACGATTACCACACTAAGGGCTATGTATTGTTCGAAATGGTTAATCTTGTAGGTCAGAAGGGCAAAGTACCACAGGAATTCTATGACATGGAATCTATGCTCAAGAATGCCGTTACCGCCTAACAAAAATATTGTTTTTATACATGGTAGTGGCGCCTCCACGTTAAGTTTTAACTTTTTACAAATATTCTTGCCAGAACATAACGTACTTTATATAGAGTACGACACGCAAGAGCTACCGGAAACATTAGTAACTCGTATCAAAATGGAAATACTCGATGAGTTTGGGCATGAACCATTCTCCGTAATAGCACATAGTTACGGGTGTTTGCTAGGATTAAAAGCGGTACAGGCATTTGCTAACTGTGAAGTATTTTTAGCCATGAGTGCTCCGTGGGGCGGTAGTAGAACAGCAAAATGGTTATCGTATGCATTCAGACACAGCAAACTTTTTACAGCACTAAATCCAAAGAGTACGTTTATCACTGCATTACAAACTGTAAACAATGATTTTAAGATAATTAACATAGTAACAACAGGAACTAGAGGAGCCGGAAATGCTCTTGCTGGTATGGGTGAATCTAACGATGGCACTCTAACTGTTAAAACACAGAAATCTGTTCCTAGTAATTTTAATAATTTGAAACAGATTGAAATGGGTACTAGTCACAACGAAGTGCTAGTTAATTTTGAAACGGTTGAAATTATAAAAAGGGAGATGTTTGGTGAATAATAACCATAGCTTAAACGATACCTTAGAAGAAGAACTTCGTCTTATGCTTGTTGACAAGAACAACGAATGTAATCAACTAAGAGCCGAAATTAAAACTTTAAGAAGATCAGTTGCTGAAGAACAAGAAGGCAAATATAGAGCCTATATCAAGTTTGCTGATTTACAACAACAAATACATACAAATAAGAATAACGAAACAGCTTAACTAGTTGGTTTGTCTTTGTCTGCATGGCCTATGTAAGGCTCTCGAGTCAGTAATGGCTCTATAATACTAGTAACAGTATCTTTATTACCATCTCTCTCACCGTCAGTGGTCAACGGATTATCTTCGCTAGTTGCTTGAAAGTCATATTCCCACCCTGGTGTTTCTATTGGCTGGTCTTCATGTGCTATTGTCGGTATAGCCAAAGCGGCTTTACTGTTTTCTGCCTGTGTTGCACTACCACCATCATTGAGATGCACCGTACTGCCCACTACGTTTACTTTATTACCTGCTTGTATATTTGTCTCACCGCCTGCCTTAATATGCTGAGTTTCTGACGCTGTACTAAACATGTTAGACTTAGCATTTAAATGCATGTCAGCGCCAGCGGTTGCAAGTAGTGATCGTCTGGCAGTTAAATGCATACTGCCTAACTCGTCTACTTCTAACACAAAGTCTTTCATAACTTTCATAGTAGCTTCTGCGCCAGCGTTAATGTTGAGTACGCCACGTTGATTGCCGTCCTCGTCTTGTTGTTCATGTGCTTCGCCATAAACACCTGCATTAATATTTACAGATGTGTTGCCTTCTAGATTTAAATTTTTGTCTGCACGAATATTGATGTTACCTTTAGCTCTATACGAAATATCTTTTTCACTATATATTTGTATGTCGCCGTCTCCACTCATCTCTACCCACGCAGTACCTTTTGCATTTATTATATAAATTAGTCCGTTAGTGTCGTCCATTAATACTTGGTTGCCACCTGCTGTTCTAATTCTTATATTTTTACTGTCGCCGTTGATGTCGCCATCGTCCATCACAAAACTGTGTCCACCTGTTCTGTGTGTGCCGTCTTTTTTACCTGTAGTTAAATTTACATCTTCTGCACCAGGAGTAGATATACCAAATACTGCACTAGGTGATTCTCTTCTTGCACTAGATGACGATAAGCCTCTGAGCTTGTCATTTATTAAGCCTTGGTCAAGAATAGGTTTTGTTATATATGGGTTAACTGGTCGTGTAGCATTAACACCGTGATTTATTTGGTCTGTTTGTCTATTAACTTCTGCAACTGGCAATTTTTGGTCTGTGCCAAAAGTTCTGCCTGCGGCATTACCAGGTACCATGTTAGCCATTTGATCTGGTAGTAAACATCCTAGTACAAATGGTAATTTAGATTTGCCGTCAGCAAAACATACTAATACCCAGTTACCTACATCAGGCGGTACCATCCACATGCCATATGTTTTTTGTGTTTCGACATACGATGCTAAATTGTCTCCAATTCTGTTAGCCGGGGTACTTCCACCAAACGGAGTACTCCAGAATGCATTAACCCAATTACTCGGATTATCTCTATCTTTGCCTAACGATGGAATATACACTGTTAGTCTGCCACTGTTAGTATCGTCTTTAGGTCTAACAATAACTTCGCCTAAATATACACCGAAATCTAAATCAGCATTTTTAGTCATTTCCGCAGTGGGATTATTTCTACTAACTTTAAACTTATCTGCTCTATAATTTCCGCGTAAACTCATCCGCCTGTACTCCTGTCCGCTTTGGACTCATTAAATGTTTCTAGTTGTCGTGCGTTGACGGCGTCTGCTTCTGCATTAGGATCAAATCCATCATCTGCTGGACCGGCTAAGTAGCCATCTCCGTAATCTATATCTACTATGTCGTACTCAGATAAATTTAGTGCTGTATTCTTTTTAGCATTTACTTCTATTTCAAACATGCCATTACTAAATGTACATGTAGTTGCCATGATTTGATATACACCGCTTATAAAGTAAGCCGTGCCTGCTTTCTCAAGATACCCTGTGTTGTTATCTTCATCATCCATATCAGGATCTATTACCCTCGGAGTTTGCATTGTAAATAGAAAATAGTTATCATTGCCGGTATACGATATGGAATCCATAGTGGTTGCCTTTCCAATGTTGTCTAGTTTCGCTGACATGCCTTTGCCTTTCTGCGGGTCCGTTGGCTTCTCGCCTAAGTACCATACATCGCCTCTAATTTTTAATCCTAAATCAATTAATATACTTGCATCATTGACATTTTGGTACATGTATCCAAACAATGTTGCTTTAGGCGTGCCGTCAACAGTATTACCTGATGTGGACACAATACTCTTAGTATAGTCAAATCCCGGTTTAGTAACTGCCATCTTTAACGAGTTCATTGCTTGACGAGAACTAAGTTCGCCAATAACAATTTCACTGCCGCCGGCATTGTCAATAAGATCCGCTCCATACAAATAGCCACTCGGCTCTGGCTTGTACGGTGGGTCGTTTTGCGTTGGCGTCGGATCCGATGATGTAGGGGTGCTAGGATCTGCATTGGCTTCTTGGGACCTGAAATACCCTAGCGGATCATTGCCTCCGTTATTCAATAATACCATAGCTTCTGCTAAATTCCTTTGTGTCTGTTTATTTTCTTGTAGAGACTTTCTTTCAGAAGCACTTAACTGTAGTTGGTCAGCAACTTCATTCTGGTATGCAGAGTTATTTAATTTCTTGGTTAGTGCGTCTGTGTTTTCTTGTGCCGCCGCAATCTTAGCCTTCTTTTGTGAATTGTTGAGGTCGTCATCAGTTGTCGGAGTTCCTGGTGCGTTAGGATTAGTAGATGCATCACCCATCAATCCTCCTTGCGGAGCACCTAGTAATAGTTGTCCTGCTTTATAGCCAATAGTTGCTTCTAAAATTTGGTCATTTTGTCCAGTATACAAATAATGATATGCTTTTTTTATTTTCAGTTCATTTATTCGAGTGTTAATATTTTCTTTAGTAGTATCAAATTCACCCGGGCCACTGGCTAGTGAGTCGTCTGCTGTTTCATAAAGTATAGGTTTATAAGTTACTTTCTTTGCGTAAGTATTTCTTCTATGGTCATAGTCTAGCCACTCAGTAACCGCTTCTATTCTGTACCATGTGGTAAATGTTTGATTCATGTCTAGACCGTCTTTGTCTATGGTAGGATCAGTGAAGTCTGTCTTTCTTGTGATTGCCTTTAAAAAGTCATCATTCATTACTAGCAATGTTGTAAGGATCTTATGTAAGTTAGTGCCTTGCTTTAGTTGTATTCTGTTTCGTCTCCAAACTCCACCGCTGGCTTCTATACCACCATCTAAACTGTCTGGATTGTCTTCTAATATTTTATCGTATTCTTCTCTGGTCTTGATTCCCATGGAATCTGCATTCATTAATCTGTTTACTTGTTCAGCTTGTTTGTAGTTACTATAATTTAAATTGCCGTCTCCATCGAGCATCAACACAAGATTAGAGAAGTCAAACGATACTTCATCTTGTACAGCATGTTCTTTATAGTTGTCTTCTCTGAACTGTTTAAGTGTATCTTCTAAGGATTTCATACATTCTACAATAGTGCTACCAGTCATACTGGTGTCAGCTGGAATTGTATAAAATGTATCCGAGTATGCGGTTGATTCGGTTTGTACGAACGTAACATCATATGTGCTACCAGCATCATTAATGTTTACATCGATAGTCGCAATTTCTAATTGCCAACACCATGGCCCATCGATAGAAACAGGTTCGCCACCGGATTCATTATCGTCTAAATCCTCTGTGTATCCTTTAAAGTTCAATTCGAGAAATACAGGTGCATTAGCAAACATACCGGCTTTGATGCCTAGCACTTGTTTTGCCATCTGTATCTGGTCTAGTAAGTCTGCGGCGCCGGGCTGTATAAGTGTAAAAGAACCGTTGGTCACAAATACACCTGCTCCGGACCTAACGATATTTAATTCTACATTTTCTATTGCTACACCAGTTACACTAGTCTGAGCAATAATAACTGTTTGTTCTGGTGCGGCTTTTAAGGCTCCGTTTTTATATCCGCCGCCGTTGCCGTCATCATCGGGTATCATGTAAAGTCTAAAATTATATGATGCGTTATTGAAAGCATCTAGTTTGTTACCGGCTACAGCACCAATCCATCGGTCTTCCTTTATAGGAGTTTCAGCTGTCTCTTTGTCTTTGGAAGATCCAAACATTAGTTTGCTAGCCTGTCTATTACTTCCTTAGAGGGTACGAATATTATTAAACCTGACACAAAGTCTTCTATAGGGTCTACTAATGCATCTGGGTTTCTTAATGCAAACACCCACCATAGTTGGACCGTTCCATATAGTTCGTATGCTAGTAAGTCAGGGCGTTTTGCGTATTTAGGTTCTACTGAATACTTTCTATCTGCTCGACTTTTTGGAAGTTTAGGCAAATCGTTTACGTCAAGAAATAATCCTCTTGTGGAAGCTCTGCGTAAAAAACTGTCTTTGTTAACCGTGTTAGCCATTAGATAAATCCATCCGATAGTCCCTTGCCACTAGTAAATCTTTGCAAGTTAAATTTCTTTCTTGTTTTTCTATATGTGTATTGTGGTGCAAGTTCTATCATTATACTAGTTTCCGTTGGCATCATTGTAGTTTTACCTTTGTATTTAACCGGAACGTAATCTACGTTGGGCGGTAACTGGAAGTTATAGTTTCGTATGATAACTGGAACTTTGTTAAACCCAAATTCTCCTAAGTATTCAAATAATAACACTGGAGGAGGAGTTCCAAAGAATCCACTCTTAACAGCACTATCACCATAGAATGCTTTAGTAACACTTCTTAAAAAATGAAATATTGCTAACATATATTGTGCTTCGTCTGTAGTATTTGCTGTGAACGTTCCTGTGATAGGTATCGTTGTAGGTCTACTATTAATGTATGTATAAAACGGATAGTTCGATCCATGTTGGGTAGACTCATTATAATCTACTGAAGCCGCAAGGAAGATATCCGGAGTAAAAGGAAACACAATTCCGCCTCTCTCTTGCAATGGTTTTAGTACACTATCAGTAATTTCTTTAGAAGGATCATCGGGATCTACTAGACCGTATGCCCATTTCTCTCCGCCTTTCTTAGGTCGGATTCTTGCTCGCCAGTCTATTTCCCCAAATTCTGTGCCGTCGTTGCGTTTCATGAATTGATTAAATTCTTGAGAACCGTCTTCGCTGTTTACACTAGGTTGGGTATTTGATGTTTCATTTGCCATATTGTGCTCCTTCGTTGTATTTATCAAGATAAATAATAGCACGTTTTAATTATTAGTACGATTATTAGAAAACAGTTGACTTTGTCTTGCTTAGGCACTATAATACTGTTTAACTAAGGAGATTATATGGCTCACATTACACCAAAAAAGGTTAATTATTTAAACAACAAAGACATACTAAAGCAGATTCATGCTAGTAAGATGTCGTATTGTTATGTGCAAGATGACAAGTACATGAACCCAGACATCATTTTAATGGATGTCAACGAAATTAATAAAACTACTATTAAACAGGCTCAAGAGAATAGGTCAGCAAAACTACAATCAGAAGGCTACCAAACTGCTATGAAAGAAGGCGGTTGGGATAAGAAGCCTAAGCAGAAAGACTTTGCAGTTGATCCGCTTTCTCTTGCAGTAGATGAACTAGTGTTTAGAGTTATGGGATATGACCATATTCCAGATGAACCGGGTAGAAAGAAAACTACTAAAACAGTTGCTGATACAAAAGCAAAACTAAATTTCCCTCCATTTAAACATTATATAGTAGATGGTGCTGGAACAAATCCTAGGGAAGTTGCTAGAAGTCATTGGGTAGGTGGACTACACAATGGTCATTTTAGTGTTGACCACGGAAAAATTACAAATACCCTCGGTAGCATGTTTATGAAACTTGTAGAGCGTTACAGTCAAAGAGGTAACTGGCGAGGTTACACTTATGTTGACGAAATGCGTGGACAAGCATTAGTACAACTTGCTCAAATAGGATTGCAATTCAACGAAGCAAAATCAGACAATCCATTTGCATATTATACCGCTACAGTTAATAACAGTTTCACTAGAGTGTTAAACTTAGAGAAACGTAACCAATCAATTAGAGACGACATCTTAATCGAGTCTGGTCATTTACCAAGTTATGGTAGACAGATTGCATACGAGAATGAGATGAAAGAACTTCGTGCGATTGCAGAAACTGAAGTAGAAAATACATCAACTGAGTAACAACCACTATGGCAAACCTTTTTGAAAGGGCCGCGTGTTTCACCGATATACATTACGGCTTAAAACAAAACAGTAGACAACATTTAATAGACTGCGATAACTTTATAACGTGGTTTATTAAGGAAGCGAAAGCACGGAATTGCGAGACTTGTATATTTCTGGGCGACTGGCATCATCATAGAGCAAGTATTAACATTGCTACTATGAACTCTACTATCAAAGACTTAAAGCGATTAAACGATGCATTTGAAACTGTGTACTTTATCACTGGAAATCATGACTTGTTTTATAGAGAAAAGCGTGACTTAAACAGTATCGAGTTTGCTAGAGATATGTCTAACATTGTTATGGTAGATGAACACTTCCTACAAGATGATGTTGCTATCGTTCCATGGTTAATCGGAGACGAACACAAAGATGTTGCTAAAGTAAAATGCAAATACATGTTTGGACATTTCGAGTTACCATACTTTAAAATGAATGCAATGATTGAAATGCCGGATCACGGTGGTATTAGAGCAGACATGTTAAGTGGTCCAGAATATGTATTCAGTGGTCACTTCCACAAACGTCAATATAAAGGCAACATACATTACATCGGTAATGCTTTCCCACATAACTATGCAGATGCACAAGATAATGAACGTGGTGCAATGTTTTTAGAATGGGATGGCGAGCCACAATATGTTAATTGGGCAGAGTGTCCAAAGTATGTTACTATAGGGTTACGTCAGTTACTTGAAGCGCCTGAAAAATATTTAGATTCACAAACTCATGCAAGAGTTAAACTAGATGTAAACATCAGTTACGAAGAAGCAAACTTTATTCGTGAAACATTTGCAGAACAATTTAAAGTTAGAGAGATACAATTACTTCCTGTTAAAGAAGAAGAGGAAGCCTTCGAAGGTGGTGAAATACAATTTGAAAGTGTTGACCAAATTGTTATACAGCAATTAGAAACAATCGAAAGCAACTTAGTCGACACCGGCGAGCTTGTTAAAATTTACAGAAGTTTAGAGACCTTATAAATGCTTACTATAAAAAACGTAACAGCAAAAAACTTTATGAGTATTGGCAACAATACCCAGGCGGTTACATTTGATACCGAGCAACTAACACTAGTCCTAGGACACAATTTAGACTTAGGTGGCGATGGCAGTAGAAACGGTACAGGTAAAACGACAATCATTAATGCATTAAGTTATGGATTATACGGCGAAGCGTTAACAAACATTAGACGTGATAACTTAATTAATAAAACAAATGCTAAAGGCATGATTATTACTGTTGACTTTGATATCAACGGAAACGAATATAGAATTGAACGTGGCAGACGTCCTAACACTTTAAAGTTTTTTATAGATGGTGTAGAGAAAGCTGATGACGAACAGCAAGGCGACAGTAGAGAAACACAAAAAGAAATAGAACGTATTATAGGGTTCCCTCATAATATGTTTAAGCATTTGATTGCATTGAATACATACACTGAACCGTTCCTTAGTATGAAAACTAATGACCAACGTGATATGATTGAGCAGTTACTAGGCATCACTGAGATTAGTGAAAAAGCAGAGCTACTTAAAGAGCTACTTAAAAATACCAAAGACAGCATTAAAGACGAAGAGTCTAGAATACAAGCAGTACAGAATGCTAACAAGCGTATTGAAAAGAACATTGACGACATTGAATTGCGTAGGAAAGCATGGGACAATCAACATAGCGTAAAATTAAAAGACTTACAAGCATCATTGGATGCATTAAGTGAAACTGATATTGATTCCGAACTAGACAAGCACAGAGAATTAGATATTGTTCACAAACAGTATTCAAAAATGCAAGGCTTACAAAATGAGTTAAAGCAACTACAAACTAGTAGCAAACGTAATGCTAGTACACTTGTTAGTATACGAAGCGATATCGAGAAAGCTGAATCAGGTGTATGCCCGGCATGTGATCAAAGTACAGCACACTTGGATACTCATGAAACGTATACCGCAGAGCTTAAAGAAAAAGAAAAAAAAGAGCTATCGTATTCTACAGAATTAGAAGGCAAAATAGCTGTGTTAGAGCAAAGCCTAACTGACATCGGAGAACTGCCTGAAAGTCCTATTACTTTTTATAACAGCATGGAAGATGCTTTACAGCATAGACATAATTTAGATACTATCACAGAGCAACTTGCTGAACGTAAAGAAGAAACTAATCCATATTCTGACCAAGTAGTTACACTTAGAGAAACTGGCTTGGAAGAAGTTAGTTATGAAGGCATTAACGAGTGGACTAAATTAAAAGACCATCAAGACTTTTTGTATAAACTATTAACAAGCAAAGACAGTTTTATAAGAAAGAAAATTATCGACCAGAACTTACAATACTTAAACTACAGACTAAATTATTATTTAGAAAAGTTAGGCTTGCCACATGATGTTAGATTCAACTCAGACTTGAGTGTAGACATTACTGAATATGGCAGAGACTTAGACTTTGATAATTTAAGTAGAGGCGAACGTAACAGATTAATACTTGGCATGAGTTGGGCATTCAGAGATATTTATGAAAGTCTTAACCAACCAATGAACTTAATGTGTATCGATGAACTTGTTGACTCTGGTATGGATACAACTGGTGTTGAAGCGGCACTGGGCGTACTTAAAAAGATGGGAAGAGAATCTAAGAAAAATGTATTCTTAATTTCCCATAAAGAAGAACTGCAAGGAAGAGTTAGTAATGTATTGTATGTTGTAAAGGAAGGAGGTTTCACTTCTTATGCCAATGACATCGAAATATTGGATAACTAATATGCATGACACCATGGACTTATGAAGGCAAAACAGTAGACTCACTTCCAGACGATTGCGAGGCATTTGTCTACTTAATTACTAATACCACAAACGATAGAAAGTATGTAGGTAAAAAGTTAGCCAAATTTAAAACAACTAAGCCTCCACTAAAAGGCAAAAAGAACAAACGTCGCGGAACGAAAGAATCGGACTGGAAAACTTATTGGGGAAGTTCAGATCATCTAAATGCTGATGTATCAGAGCTAGGAGAAGGTAAGTTTACAAGAGAAATAATTTGGTATTGCCCCAGTAGAGGCGTTGCAAGTTATCTCGAAGCCAGAGAACAATTTGAAAGGCGTGTATTAGAAACCGATGATTACTATAACGGTATTATTAACGTTAGGGTAGGCGGTTCAAAAATTCTACGAGAAGCATTGAAAGATAGATAACTAACTATTGCATAACAACACAGACACCAAGTCACAGCAAGGCACACCACAGACACCAAGTCACACTACATAGGACTATACACCAGCCCCACCCGAGGCCAATATCGGACTCCTCGACAAACCTGAACAAGGTGCGAGAATTGGAGATGTATAGCGGTAAAGATACAAACACACGACAAACTGTATTAAAAGGATGTAGGCAATGAGAAAAAGCAACCTACAAGTTTGTGTAACTAAACTCTACAAGGTTACATAAATTTCCGTGAGATGAGACGGTAGTGTATGGGGACAGAAAGCTCACTGGTTCCTTATAGCACCCGAGTTAGAGATGATGATGGCTCATATGATGTCGACAGACACTATATTTTCCGAACAGCTTCTCCTTGCAATAGGAGAAGTATGACTCCAACTATATGATATCGCATTAATTAACTAATTAGAAACTTTCTAACAAGAACTGAAATGAATGTAATGAATGAAGTTAGTAGTTGGAAAAGATACGAAGTATCTAAAAAGCTAATTGTAATTAATTGTAACAAACATATATAAACAGTTCTAGAACTTATCCAATTAAGATAAATATATGTAAGAATATAACATAAGGTTATATTAGTATTAGAGCACTCGCTCGTAGTTGATACGCAATCCAAAGGAAAAAACATGTACAAGTATATACTCACGGCTTTTTTAGCCACTGTGTCTACATCATCATGGGCAACAGACTATGTGTCAGGCGTTGCTGATATTATTAATAACAATTGTGTAGTATGCCATAGAGCAGGTGGCATAGGACCAATGAGTTTTGAAACGTACGAACAAGTTAGACCATGGGCTCCTCTTATAAGTTATAAAGTAATGACAAGAGAGATGCCTCCATACGCATACGATCATGGAATTGGCATACAAGACTTGCAAGGAGATTGGCGTCTATCTCAAATGGATATAGACACAATTGTGGAATGGGTAGATAAAGGAAGCCTACGAGGTGATCCTGACATAACGGTGCAGACAGCACAACTACCAGATCCAGAAGCATGGAGTTTCACTGAGCAGTTTGGCTTACCCGATACAGTTATACCCAGTGTAGCAATAGACATTCCTGCAAGTGGTAACGACTTATGGCATAAGCATTTAGTTCCGACTGGACTAACAGAGGATCGTTGCATAAAAGCAGTACAAGTTAAGCCACGTGGCGAAGCTAAAGCAGTAGTACATCACGCCAACAGTAGTATTATAACTGAGAGCGGTAACCAGGGCATGTTAACAGAATATGCAATGGGTAAATGGGGTGAGATAGTACCAGAGGGTGTGTGCAGGACTATTCCAGCAAATGCAGAAGTAAGTTGGGACATTCATATGTACCCAGGTGGATTAGGCGCAATGGCTCCTGGGAGTGTAATCAAAGACAATGTAGTAGAGATAGGACTTTGGCTATACTCACAAGAAGAAAGTGAAACATTAAAGTATAAGCAAGACTTATCGTTGTATCGCTTAGGTGACCAAGACGATATAGTTATTGCTCCGAACGGTTATCACATGACACAAGGCTTCCACAGTTTTGACCATCCTGTGAGATTAGACAGTTTTCAACCACACGGGCATTTAAGAATGAATGCCGCAAGTTTGGAAATATTCTATCCTATCACAGGCAAAACAGAACAAATTAGCCAAGTATCAAATTGGAGTGCAACATGGCATCACAGTCATTTATATGCTCCAGATGTAGCACCGCTAATTCCAGCTGGTGCAGTTATTGTATTGAAACAATGGTACGACAACACATCAGATAACCCAAACAACCCAGACTCTGATATGTGGGTAATGGGCGGTAGTAGAACAGGGGACGAAATGACCCACGCCTGGTTAGCTATAACACACTTAGACGAAGAAGGATACACATCACTATTAGACAAACGGAGAGAAAACGGTGCTGACTAAAATAGCAAAAACTTTAATACTAGTAGTAACTTTAACGGCATGTAGTAGTGTGCCGTTAAAGTTTTCAATAAATCAACAATCACAGTTTGATTACATGCCAGATCCAATAACATGGAATAGGAACATCTTCACTTGTAGAGCTCAGCCACAATGTAATGCGGCTGATTTGTTTAACAGGTTTTGATGACTTATGGAATTATGATGTCGCTATGTATTTTTATTAACATTGCGGTATATGTAATGATAGGCATGTATTTTGAAGGACATGAAGCTTTTAATTAATTATGGTATTTAAATATGCTACGGTATCGAAATAGTTCATCCGTAAATTAATTGAAAACATTTTAGAACTTACATCGATATCTCTGTGGTCACATCCATGTGATAGTTGTACATTTAATGCCATGACTTGACCTGGCATAATATACTTAGATTCATTTTCCTTCCCATGCGTTATATAGATAGGGTGATCCTCTAGATTGAATAACATATTGCACTTACGAGTAAATGGATTGCCCCAACCTAACAGATAGTCATTATGATTTATAACATGTTCGTTTGCAGGAACAGTTTCAAATCCAATACTATGCTCCGCTAACACTTGTATAGGACTTAACAGTTCTTTAACTTTTTCCAAACACGATAAATCTGAAAGCATTAGTATGTCTTGTACTATGTCTGTACGATCTGGATCCTTGTGCATGTAGTATTTGCTTTCGGGTATAGTGTTAACAACTTCCTGCTCTAGTTCTAGTATTGCAGGTATGTCTAATTTAAAATTATATACGGTGCTGAACTTACTCATTGATGTTGTCTCTCTAGTGTACATTAACTGTATTTATATGCACGGAGACTAGCTATTACCGATTTTTTAGTAAAAGTTACCAGAAAAACTGGTAAAAAACTTGACATAGAAGCAGTTTCCTAGTATAATATACACTTAGTTTAGCAAAAAGGATAACACTATGATAGAGATACTACAAGAAGTAACTGACTGGGGCAAGTACTCTGTTAACAATGGGATTTACCATGTTAATGGTGCTGGGCAACTAGTTGCATACAAGCCATCCGAAACTGCTGAACTTAAAACGTTTAAGAATCCGTTAAAGCAGTTTAGCAAAAGCAGACGTAAGTTTGTTAAGTTAGGTGAGGCAGACGAGCAATTAGCAGATGATGTTGTTGTTGTTCAAGGCAGTAACGGTAAGACTTACACGATACAGGACGGTAAATGTAGTTGTCCTGGCTACACATATAGGGGAAATTGTAAACATGTTAACAAATAAAAAGGGGAATACGCAAATGATTAATTTCTGTGCAATACTTTTATCATTAGGCTTAGGTGCATGTGCAAGTGGCGGCGGCAGTACAACTGCACCCACCCCAACTGTAGTAACACCTCCAACAACGGTTACTACATCACCTGACAAGCGAATACAGTTTGAGACTTTTTCAGATAACTTTGAAAATACTAATAGTGCGTTAGGTTATAACAATGTGTCTTATGGTGTAGGCGATTATAATGATACAACTTGGGTTAACGGCAAATACACTGTTGAAGACTTTGCATTTTTGCAAGTTACTATTAATGGTAGTCACGGCGGCAAAGACTTAAACAATCCAGACTCAGACGAATATACAGGTCCAGGTGCTTGGATGACCAATGCAAGTTATGTTATAGAAAATGATATCAACCAAGATGGACATAACGACTTTGTTGTGTGGGTACAAACATTCGGTGACCGAAATACGATACCTGGCACACGAGCATTACAATTTATTAATGACGGCGAAGGACACTTTGCATTAGATTGTAGTGTGTTTGATAACGGAGTATGTCCGTTAGTGTATGGACAAGATTCGACTATGACTAACATGGGTTGGTATAACGGAGAAGATGCGCCTGTACAAGAATACAACATGGGTATTGCACACCAATACGATTTAAACGGCGACGGTAATAAAGACTTGTTTAACACAGGTAACTTGTGGTTAACTGATAATGGCAAATTTATAAAGTCGCATGATAACTTGCCAGACTTTATGCTTTCAAACAAAAATAAAGATGGGGTCGAAGTTGGATTGATGGTTCATGACCATGCTGTAGGTGATTTAAATGGAGACGGCTTTAATGACATCTTTATGCCTAACACAATACCCGTTGCTGATATGGGTACGAACGGTGGGAACGGATACAAGTTCTTTATGCTAAATGACGGATCAGGTAACTTTAAAGACACTAGGTTCAAAGTAGGTCATGATACTCACTTTGCGACATCTACAACAATAGCAGATTTTGATGGTGACGGTTTTGGAGATATTGCACTAGGCTGGAGTCAAGGCGCCTATGTTTCCTTAGGTGGAGATAGTGTAGGTGGCATTTATTGGGGCAACACTGAATCAGATTACACAACAGACTACACCGCATTACCTCCTGGGTATTATGAATATAATATTGCATTCGATATGCAGGCAACGGATGTTAATGCAGACGGCTTACTAGACTTAGTTATAGCAAACACAGACGGCGAAAATTATTATCAAGGGCATGTGTTACAGTTCTTAACTAACAACGGCGACAGAACATTTGACCATGCGGCATTTAGGGCCGAAGAGTTAATAGAAGGAATTAACAACGGCGTGAACCACATTTATATACTAGACTTCAATCATGATGGCATTGACGATATACTAGTTACTTCACAAGACCGAGCGTATGCTATGATTAACAATGGCGATGGCACTTACACAGAAACTAGCCAGTTTGCTGTACCAGATAATAATCCTGTATTTAATATGTTATTCCCTGTTGAAGTAGATGGCAAATATGATTACGACTTTATTGGTGCAAATATTATGCAACCATCAGACACACAAACAATTACTAGTTTCTTTATTAGTTTAGATCCACCGTCGCAGTTACAAGAAATGAGATCAGAACTACTTAATAAGCCATTGCAGTACGCACAGACTATTGCTGATAATAAAACATTGTTCCATAATATTAAAAATGCAACACTTAGCGACAATGTGTTTATGGCAAGAAATAGTGTTACAGGTATTCAAGGTTACTCGCACAATTTTGATAACATAGGTGTTACAGTAGGCAACACATCTAACGGTGCATTAGTATACTTGGACAAGCAAACAGGACAATTCCATTACGGTTTAGGTTATATGACAGACAAGATCGGTGCTAACAGTAACGGCAAATGGTATGGCAACGGTACTGCTGAATTAGATGTTTCTACACTAAATGCATTTGCAGAATATACTACTCCTATACTACCTAACCTACATGTTACAACGGGCCTAGCAATGTATAAGACGTCAGTACAAGGCTTTACAGAAGAAAACAGTCAGTACAACATCACAGTAAAAGACTTTACTTTAAACGATGCAGAATTATATGTAGATGTAACAGGTATGCACACATCAGTGTACGGAAATACATACTTAACATTAGGTACTAGTATGCACCAGAGCTTGAGTAATACAAGCATTGTGTGGGACGGTGGATTGGTATCTGAATTTAGTAACAATGATGTTGCATTTAGGACTACACTAATGCACACATATAAAATGTTCTATGCTAAAGCAACTACTAGTTCAGTTGATGGCGACACATTAGAAATAGGATTTAACTTACAGTTTTAATCCATCCAGTCTTGACTCTTGTCACCGCTCTTCATTTTGTTGTAGCGGTTTAAGGTCTTTATAAGTTCTTCACGCTCAGATGGACTCAGGTGCCAACCCTCAGTATACGAAACGGCACCCTCACTAAAAATAGCCAGCTCGGCTACTTGTTTAGAAATTGCTTGACCTTCTTTCTCGAGTTTACCTAAGTAGGCTGAAATTTCTTCAGGCTCGGCTGACCCTAGGAACCCGTGAAAAAATTTACAGGATCAAAGTTAATAGTAGAATTAAATGTGTTATCACATTCTTCATTGCTACATTCAACTTGCACCTCGTTATTAACACCCTTAGCATTAATGCTATTGATAAATGCTTCAATTTCTTTTCCAACGTTGTTATCAGTATTCTCTAAAAACTCTCTAATAACTTTTTTGTCTTTAATAACAGCATCTTCGCCCTTCTCATCTTGAAAACTAACACTATAAATAGCATCAATCAATAACTCGAAGTTTAAGTCTGCTAGTTTAACAAAACTAGTATTAAATGCTTTTAGCCTTTCCATGTCGTCGTCTAATGCAGAAATACTTTGCATACTTCTTGTACTTTGGAAACTGGCAACACCTGCCTTAATAGTGTTCTTATAACTAAATGGCATACCTGAAATAACAAGTCCGTTTGCAAGAGTAACTTCGTAGACATCGTCTAGTTCTTCCATTGTCTGCAAACTTTGTGCAACACTTACAGTTACGTCAGTAGTAGTTTCGCACTTTGGACACTTAGCGGCAACATCAACATCATCACCACCACTTGCACCTCTAATTGCAATTAGTAATGCATCTACGTCAGCACTATATAAATCTCTTGCATTTTTAATTTCTGGTACACATGAATGGATCAATGAAGCAACTGCCTCACCGTTTAATAAAGCATCTGGATTTTTTAATAACAACTCATCTTTAGTAGTCATTGGATAAATTGCTAATTCTTGGGTACTATCATCATTGAATACGACAATACCTTCGTCATAAAATTTACCACCACTAGGGATTTTTGTGAATATCTTTGGTGCTCTGAAGTAGGCACTTAACGGATTCTGCGTTTTGTTCATATTTTTGCTCATTAAAACTCCTGTTAATTCTTTAAGATAAATACGTTTGTAGTTAAATTTTTATCTAATGATTAACTTAGTACTTATTTATCTACATTAAAACTAGTTTTAAAGGAAATACTGAGTGGCAGTTGAATTTAACATAGAAGGACAGAATTTTCGTTTCCCAGATTGGGCAACAGAATCCACCATGGAAGAAGTATCCAAAGTACTTCAAGAGATTGCAAAAAATAACGGTGTGTCAGACAAAGACCTTAAAGCACTAGTAGAGAACAATAAGAAGATGCATTTAGCAATAACTAACAATGCAAAAGACGAAAAAAGTTCTGACAAAGCTAGACAGGAAGAGGCTAAAGAAGCCGGCGGGTTCTTACAAGAAATGATTAGGGGCATCAAAGGTAACGAAGATGCTATCAGAGACGGCAATAAAGTAGACAAAAAGGAATATAAATCCTTTGCTACTAAAGTTATAGACGACTTTGAAAACACAGGCGAACAACTTGTCGGAGCAGTAGGCTTTGTTGGCGGAGGCGTATTTAAAGCAGGTATGCTACTTGGCGGCGCGGCAGTAACAGGCGCAGGCTTTATTAGTAAAGCAATGATGGGCGCCGGCAGTGCAATTAACGACCTTACTTCAGTTGGTATTGGGTTTAACAGTACTTACACTGATATGGGTAAAACTACTACCCAAGCAATTGGACAACTGGGTGCATTGGGCGACGGTTTTGCAGGTGCGGCACAGAGAATGGCAAATTCTTCTAGTGTAATAGCAACTCAGGGCTTTGGTAGATTTACTGACACAATGAAATTTGCGGCAGACACGTCAGAGGAACTTGGTTTAAGTTTCCAGGACAGCATGGATCGTTTTGGACAAGCATTAGATAGACGACAAGCAATGTTAAACTTGGGTAATGTTGACCAGGGAAGATTAAACCAACAAGTAGCAAGAACAACAAGATTACAACAAGCATACTCAACAGCAATTGGTGTGAGTACAGCAGAATTACAAAACTTTGTAAGTCAGCTATTAGACGAAGGTCAATTAACAGCAACACTTCTGCAATTTAACGATGCAGTACGAAGTGATGTTATTGGCGGCATAGAAGTATTTGCTTCTGGCATGGCGGCTATGGGCGGAAAAGCAGGAGCCGATCTTGCAACAGCATTCCAGGAAGCGGCGAATACAAGTGCTATTGGAATGAGCCAAGCGGCTATTGGTATGGTAACAGCATTACCTAATCTTCAAGGCCCGATGAACGAATATATAACAGCAGTACAAAACGGCACATTAAGCCAAGACCAAGCACAAGGAATGGTAGAAGGTCTAACGTCGACACTAGGCAATCTTAGCCACAGTGAAAAACAACGTATCAGAGCAATGGCTAACATTGGCGACGAATCAGCAAAAACTATGGCAAACGCTATAGCACAGTTTGAACAGTCCGAAAGCAAAATGAAAGATATTAATAAATCATTAGGCACAGGCTTTCAAATGGACTTAGTACAAAAGGGTACTAACCAATTTAATAAAGTAATGGCACAGATATCAGGCGGAGCCCAGAATGCATTCTACAGTTTATTCTCAGATCCAGAAGTAACAGGAGCAATATCAGACGGCTTCAAAGAAATACTAGACATCTTTGGCTTTGGCGTAGACGATATGAGTGGAGCCGCAATGAGTATGGGCGACAGAGTAGGCAAAATGGCGACAACTTTAGCTAAATGGATTAAAGTAGCGGCAGATCAATTAGCAGACTTTGCCCAATATATCAAAACAGCTTTCGATAAAGACGGCTTCGCTGGAGTGATTCAGACACTGTTAGGAGACATAGGCTCAGCAATAACTTCTGGCCTATTAAAGTTGCTAGCCGCGGCAGTTCCTGTGATAATTGCATTGTCGACGGCGAAAGCCCTTGCAGTTCAGGCAGTTACCGGAAAAGTACAAGCCGGAGTTGGTGGAGCACTTGCAGACACGATAAAGAATAGAGTATCAAGTAGCGGTGCCACATCAGTTGGAAGCGGCTTGGAAGCGGCAGGCAGTAAAGCCACTGATATCACCGAATCAGCATTATCCGGAGGCGGCAAAACAGGCGGCTTCCTACAAAGAATAGCAGATGGCGTTAAGAAATTTGGCGACACTAAAGTACTTAAAGGCGCGGCGGCAATTGCATTATTAGGTGCATCAGTTGGATTAGCGGCTGTAGGACTTAAACAGTTCAATGATGTAGAGTGGACTTCAATTGTAAAAGGCACAATTGCACTAGGCGGATTGGCGGCACTAGCCACGGTGCTAGGTAAAGCATCAGGATCGATGCTCACAGGAGCGGCGGCGATAGCACTATTAGGATTATCAATTCTTCCATTAGGCAAAGGACTCCAATTAATGAAAGATGTTGGTCTTAAAACAATTGGCGTGTTGGCGGCAGGACTTGTAGTATTAGGTATAGCGGCGGCAGGACTTAGTTTTATATCACCATTTATTATAACAGGCGCAATAGCCATTGGAGCATTGGGTCTTGCATTAATACCATTAGGTCTTGCTATGCAGTTAATTAATGAGCCTCTTAAAAACTTCGGCCCTAGCTTATCAGCACTGGCAGACGTTGACGGTGGTGGACTAATGAATACAGCAGGCGGATTATTGGCAGTAGGAGCCGCTATGACGCTAATGGCCCCTATGTTACCATTTATGCTTATTGGCTCTATGGCAGGACCTGTTATGGAGAGACTAGCAGATTCATTATATGCATTTAACCGTGTGGATATGAAAAACTTGAGTATGGCTGGCGGCGCAATGAAGTCACTTGGTGGCGGCATGAGTGCTATGAGCGGCGGTACATTAATGAGCGGTATCAAAGACGGCATCGGAGCATTGTTTGGAGCAGACAGTCCTATAGAAAAAATGAAAAAGTTTATCGACGGACTTGCTGGCATTAGTGTAAAGCCGTTATTAATTATAGCTAAAGGGTTTGTATTATTACAACAGGCAATAATAAAACTACCTGTAACATTACTTAACACAATGGCACGAATGAATGAAATGAGCGACATGTTCCTACTGTTAGCAGAAGAATCTAGATTCATAATGATATTTGGAAGTAACATAACTAAGTTCGCTGTTAATATGAAACATGTTGGAGACTCGTTTGAGAAAATGGGCGACGACCCATTTGTTATATTCGACAATTTAGAAAGCCAATCTAAACACATGGGAATGTTTGCCACAAGTACAGCACAACTTAATGAAGCATTAGGTAATTTCGACGGAGCCGGTATTGGTCAAGGGTTCTACATAATGGGCGATGGCATAGCCTATCTAGCACAGCAAATAGCCGATATAAACTTCGCAGATTTATTAAAAATAGCGGCATTAGGATTAATAGGCGGTAGTAGTTCAGCAGGAGCCAAGCAAGTAAACACAGACATGTCAAACGTTCCTACTAGTAAAGCAGGACAGAAAGCACTACAAAAAACTAGTGCGCCATTAGTAGAAAAAGGTATAACTAAAACACCAACAGTTATCGAAGATCTCTTGAGCGAAGATGACTGGGGTATTGCTAGTACATCGTTAAAAGAGTTAACAGAAAGACTACAAACAGCCACAGCCGCCCTCGAAAAAGGCCCCGACATTGATTCGATGGATTATATGGATGACGAACAAAGGCTTAAGAACGATGTGATGTGGGCAAAGATGGACATTAGAAGTAAGAAAGATCAGATGGCTGGCGGAACTGGCAGTTTTGCAGAGACAACAACAACGGGCATAGGAAGACCAGAAGCTTTGCCAATTGGTGAGACTTCGGACTATGATGATGAAGACATCTTCGACTCTGTGCCGATACCTACGGCAATAGATAGGTCACCGGCTGGCAGAGCCAAACGAAGAAGAGAACAGTTAGAGAAGAGAAAGGGTGGCGACTTAACTGGATTTAATGGCAACACTGGAACAGATGTTGACACAGCCGCACAATTCCCAGAAACTAAAAAGCAAAAAGATACCAAGCCCAAAGTAGATACTACTATGGACGACTTCAATTCAAAACCAACCTCAACAACCCCAACTCCTAACGAAGATAGGATAGGCGAACTAATATCATTACAGACCGAAAATAACAAGCTATTAAAGGCTCAAATCAAAGCTACTAAAGTTCTAAACGACTAATTTCAAAAAGACTTGACATTATTTCATTAAAGTGATAAATATACGCATATAAAGGAACTTTTATGGCAACTTGGCGAAAATATTTTAATGCAACATCATCAAACGGAGGAATGCCTTCGAACATTGATGGGCAGTCAGCTGGACAATTTGGTGCGGCTCGGTTTAGCAGTTGGTTACCTGAAGTATATGCAGGCAGTCCTAACAGACTTATGCGTTATATTCAGTATGACCAAATGGACAACGACTTGGAGATCAATGCGGCACTAGATATTATTGCAGAATTTTGCTCACAAGATGACGAGTACACTAAACTACCATTCATATTCGAGTTTACAGAAGATCCTAGCGAAACAGAAATGAAAATTCTTAGCAAAACACTTGATCAATGGTGTAACAACAACGAGCTAAGAAGACGAGCTTTTAAAATGGTAAGGAACACTCTTAAATACGGAGACCAGTTCTTTATTAGAGATCCAGAAACTTATAAACTATTTTGGGTTGACCCAGCAAACATTGAAAAGGTTGTTGTTAACGAAAGTGAAGGTAAGAAGATTGAAACTTACTTTATTAAAAACTTAGACGTTAACTTTGAACAAATGTCGGCAACAAGTGCCGCGGCATTACATGCCAGACCATATGGCGCAGGTGGCGGCATGATGGCAGGCGGCAATGTTGGAACTAGTGTTAGTAACTATTCGCCTATGGGCGGAGACCAAGGTGCTACAACAGGTAGTCCAGTTGATGCACAGCATGTAGTACATATTAGTTTAACAGAAGGCATGGATCATTCATGGCCCTTTGGCATTAGCGTATTAGAGCCAGTATTTAAAGTTTTTAAACAAAAAGAATTATTAGAAGATAGTATTATTATTTACAGAGTTCATAGAGCACCTGAAAGAAGAGTGTTTATGATTGACGTTGGTAATATGCCTCCTCATAAAGCACAACAGTACTTAGAACGTGTTAAGTATGAAGTACAGCAAAAACGTGTACCTAACAAAAACAAAGACGGCAACAATGTTGCAGATGCGGCTTACAATCCAATGAGTATGTTAGAAGATTACTTCTTTGCTCAAACGGCAGACGGTCGTGGTAGTAAAGTTGATACATTGCCTGGCGGTGAGAACTTAGGTCAAATTGACGACTTAAAATACTTTAACAACAAACTGCTAAGAGGATTGAGAGTACCAAGTTCATATTTGCCTACTGGCCCAGATGATGGAACAGCGGCAACAACTGACGGTAAAGTAGGCGTTGCATACATACAAGAATTTCAATTTGCTAAGTTTTGTCAAAGACTACAAAAGCAAATTATACGAACATTAGATAGAGAATTTAAAATGTTCTTAAACTATAAAGGCATTGAGCTTGATTCAAGTACATTTAAATTAGAATTAACAGTACCTCAAAACTTCAGTTCATACAGAGACTTGGACATGAACCTTCAAAGAGCACAGCTATTCGGCAGTTTAGAAGCAGTACCGTATTTAAGTCAGCAATTTAAACTTAAGAAGTACTTAGGCTTAACGCAAGAAGAGATGAAGGATAACGAGCATTATTGGAAGATGGAGAATAAATACAATACAGACGGCGCAGAAGATGTAGGCTTACGAAATGTAGGCGTTAGACCTGGCCCAAGTGCTCCGTTAGACATAATGGCACCGGTAGAAGACATACCAGCACCAATGGATGATGTAATGAGTCCAGATGTTAGCGGAATGGAACCTGGTTCAGAAATACCAGATGGAAACTTATAATGAGATTAACAGAATTTTACAATCCAGAAAATGACAGGTCAGTTGGCAGATCTCTTGACGATACTAGAAAAACTAAACTTACTTTAAAAACACTGAACAAGTTAAGAAAATATAGAGAAATTAAAAAGTCAGAGAATTTAGAACAGCGTGAATTTGCATCACTTATGTATGCCAAAGCCGCTGAAGCAACTCCGGAATTTTAAATGAAGCTAGCCGTTTGCGGTTGCTCATGGTCCTCAGTAGATCCACAGCATAAAGGAATCGAATTCGGTTCTTTAATATCCTCACACATAAATGCAGAATATTACAACTTAGCTAAACCTGGTTGTAGTAACTTTGGCATTGCACTACAAGTAGACTATGCATTAAAACACTACGATCCAGACGTGTTTATTATAAATGCTACAACAGTTACTAGAGAAGAAATCAAACTTAAAGACTCGCCACGTTACGATCCTGAAAAAGGCTGGGATAACGTAGATTTTAACCATGTGCTGATAGAGAAGTATAGGGACGAACATGCTCCCGGCTATGGCAAAGGATATGCTCCTACGATAATGATAGACAGTTACGGCAGTATCTTTAATGAAGATATAGATAAGACTTTAGCAGACAATAACATAGTACAACGATACGAAAGAGCATTTACTAACAATAGTTTTGAAGCACTAAAAAAGCATTTTTTGTACATATATGATGCTGATGTACAGAGACACAAACAGCAAATGATATTAACCTATGCCTTACAAAAATTGCAATTAAAAGGCAAAAAAGTTATATTCTCACCCAACACATTTGACTGGGCAGAAGGATATGATATGGTGTCTAGGGATCCTTATGCTAAGGTATGCACTAAATGGGATATACCCAATACCATGCTACAGCAGAAAGGCATAGCAGATTATTTGTCAGTGTGCGATGACTTATGGGGCGGATGGGAAAATAGTCCAGGCACACAATATGACCACCACTTGCCGTTAGAAGCACACCAAGCCTATGTTGAAACACTAAAACCGTATTTAACAACGTAGTTTTCTTAAACGTAGCAAAGTATAAATATTCTTTACATATACACTATAATCACACATTTCATTCCAAATGGGCTTGTTTTAGCCTATAACTATTCAAAAACCCCACCACCGTATAAGTATTACACATATTAAGATGTAAATACAATTTTTGCTGTATAACAGCATAAAAAACATTCATTTTATACTATAATTATAGGAGCTCAATAATGTCAGAACGCAATAAATTAGAACAAGTTCTCGAACTACTACTTGCAGAAGATAACGAGCGTGCCGAAGAGCTACTTCACGAATATGTCGTTGAAACTGCTCGAGCCGAGTACGAGCGTATCTTAGACGAAGATGAAGTAGTCGAAACTGAAGAAACTGAAGAAGAAGCAGTTGAAGAGTCTGAGGAATCAGAAGAAGAAGCAGTTGAAGAAGCTATTGATGATAGCGATCCAGAAGCAGATTTTGTTAGCGATGTAGCAGATACAGACGCTGGAATTGATGACGATGAGATTGGCGGATTCGGAAGCGAAGAAGAAGCTGGTGAAGAAGAAGATTTAGAAGACAAAGTCGACAGTTTAGAAGACGAACTTGAAGATTTAAGAGCTGAATTTGAAAAATTACTTTCAGGCGAAGAAGAAGGCGAAGGCGAAGAATTGCCAGTAGACATGGACATGGAAATGGACATGGAACAGCCAGAAGAAGAGTCAATTGAATATGATTTAGACGAGGAAGTTGAAGAAGACGAAGAAGTAGTTGAAGAAGCTACTAAATTGTCTGACACTGTAGCGGCACCAAAAGGTGGCGAAGCAGACAGCAAAGAATCCCCTTTAACTAAAAAGCCAAAAGCAACTGTAGTAACTGGAGCAGGAACACCTGTTAAAGCTAACGACGGCGGCGAAGGCAAAAAAGGCGAATCAGCTAAAGACCATACACCAACTGATAACATCAAGGTTTTGCCTAAAAAGGCATAACTGAACTTTAAGGTATATTAATAGTGCGTAAGTTATACGAATATATGAGTCCAGAAGCCAGTAAGATTCAATTACTTGAATCTAATGACGGAAAGGATTTATTTATGGCTGGTTTATTCATCCAAGGCGATGTTAAAAATCAGAATGGCAGGGTTTATCCAAAAGATGAAATCCAACGTGCTGTTGAGAACGTTACAGCAAGATTATCAACTGGTGAGACTGTGATGGGTGAGTTAGATCACCCAGAAGAGTTACAAATTAACCTAGACAGAGTTAGTCATATCATTACAGAAATGCAATGTGATGGCAGTGATGGAATGGGTAAATTGAAAATTATCGATACACCGATGGGAAACATTGCAAGAGCTTTATTAAAAGCTGGTGCAAAGTTAGGAGTAAGTAGTAGAGGAAGTGGTAATGTTAATGAGTCAGGTCGTGTGTCTGATTTTGATATCATTACTGTTGATATTGTTGCTCAACCTTCGGCGCCCGATGCTTATCCAAAGACAATTTATGAGTCTTTGTTTAATATGGAAGGCGGTAGCATGTTACATGAGATCGCTAAAGACTATACACACGGAAACATTGGTGCTGAGAAGCATCTAACTAAACAAATCATTAATTTTATTAATGAATTAAAATTGAGGTAGGAGACTACTATGGCAGTAAATTTTGAGGACCTGATCGAGTCTAGTGATATTAACGAAGAAGTTCGTACAAGTATCGTTGAGGCATGGGAAAGTCGTCTTGCCGAAGCCAAAGAACAACTTACAGCAGAATTAAGAGAAGAGTTTGCTCAGAGATATGAGCATGACAAAGGTCTTATTGTTGAAGCAGTTGACGGTTTTATTCATCAGCGTATCGAAGCAGAAGTTGCCGAGATTGCTGAAGATAAAAAAGCTGTTGCTGGTGAAAGAGTTGCTTATAAAAAGGCTATCAGTGAACATAGCACAAAGCTAAACAAGTTTGTGTCTGAACAACTAGCAAAAGAGATTAAAGAGTTAAGAGCTGAACGTTCTAACGTTGCAGAACATGTAACTAAACTCGACGATTTTGTTGTTGAACAGCTGGCTGGAGAGCTTAAAGAATTCCATTCAGACAAGCAGGAACTAGTAGAGCAAAAAGTGAAAATGATGAGAGAAGGCAAAAAACAACTTGCTGAATCAAAATCAGACTTCATTAAACGTGCCGCTGATACAGTTGAAAAAACAGTAAACGCTATTGTAAAAGAGAACGTTTCCAGTTTTAAAGACGATATTACCGCCGCAAGAGAAAACGATTTTGGTCGTAGAATATTTGAATCATTTGCAAATGAGTATCGTTCAAGTTACTTGAATGAAACCTCTGATGTAAAAGACTTACAGAAAGAAATCGCAGACGTTAAGAAAACATTAGAAGAAACTAAAGCCCAAGCGGTAGCCACTGCTGAAGCAAAATCACTAGTTGAATCTAAGTTGAACGTAGCTAATGATTTAATGAATCGTAAAGATGCATTAAGTGAGCTACTTAAACCTCTTAGCAAAAGCAAAAAAGAATTAATGGTAGATTTACTCGAAAGTGTAAAGACTGAGAACTTAGAGAAGCAATTCAATAAGTATCTCCCATCTGTTTTAGATGGAGAAGTTCCAGCAGTAGAGAGTAGGAAAGCAATTAATGAATCAGTTGTGTCAACACACACTGGTAATAAAAACGTTCAGCCTTCATCGGAAGATGAACAGGACGTGGTTGAAATTAACCAAATCCGTAAATTAGCCGGACTTTCAAATTAGGAGATAAGAAATGGCAGAATTATTTGAGAGCAATTGGTCAGCTACCAAAGACGCACTTTTAGAAGGACTTAACGGTTCTAGAAAGAGTACTTTGGACGTAGTCCTGGAAAACACTAAAAGATATATTCAGGAATCAGCATCAAGTGGTGCTACACAGGCTGGCAACGTTGCTACATTAAACAAAGTAATGTTACCTCTAATCAGAAGGGTTATGCCTTCAGTTATAGCTAACGAACTTGTGGGCGTACAGCCTATGAGTGGCCCAGTTGGGCAAATCCACACACTAAGAACACGTTATGCCGAAGCGGCAACTGGCGTGAACCCAGGTGATGAGGCTCTTAGCCCATTTAAGATTGCTAACGCTTACTCAGGAAATCCAGACGCTACTGCAAGTAGTGAAGGAACTGCTGGTAAGAAATTAAGCATCCAAATCTTAAAACAAACAGTTGAAGCAAAAACAAGACGTCTATCTGCAAGATGGACATTTGAAGCGGCACAAGATGCTGAATCAATGCATGGTCTTGATGTTGAAGCTGAAATTATGCAGGCATTGGCACAAGAAATCGTAGTAGAAATTGACCAAGAAATTATTGGTTCACTAAGATCTCTAGCTGGCGCAGGTACTACCCTAGACTTTAACGCAGTAACTGGCACACAGACTTACGTCGGTGACAGACATGCGGTATTGGCTATTGAGATCAATAGAGCGGCGAATAGAATCGCGGCTAGAACTAGACGTGGCGCTGGTAACTATATTGTTGTTTCACCTGAAGCACTTACAATATTACAATCAGCATCTACTTCAACGTTCGCAAGAACTACTGAAGGTTCATTCGAAGCACCTACTAACACTAAACTAGCTGGAGTCCTTAATGGCTCTATCAAAGTTTTTGTTGATAGTTATGCGGCTGATGGAACTAAAGTACTTGTTGGATACAAAGGTTCATCAGAAACTGATGCTCCTGCGTTCTATTGTCCTTACATCCCATTAATGTCAACAGGTCCAGTAATGGATCCAAGCACATTTGAACCAGTAGTTTCGTTCATGACCAGATATGGTTACATTGAACTTACTAACACTGCTTCATCTTTGGGTAACGCGGCAGACTACGTTGACGCAATAACATTGTCAAACGTTGCATTCCAATAAGATTTATCTTAAAGGTCTAAAGAAACAAATTAAAAGCACACTTAGGTGTGCTTTTTTTTGACTTGAAAAAAATCCCGCAAGAAAGATAAATACAACTAAAGCAATTATTTAAATTTGTAGGATTTAGAATATAATGACAAAACAATCGAATTTTAACCCAGAATCGGATCTGAAAGTAAAAGGTAGTTTATCCGTAGACACCCATTTGGCGGTCACAGGTAATACTGTAATAACAGGAACGTTACAAGTTACAGGCGATACAACTTATCTTTCAGACACAGTAACACTTAACAATGCAAATGGTTATGTAATTAACGCTGACGCTGATTCAGGCACAGCATTCTTAGACATGCGTACTAACGTAGCAGACGCTAATGTGAGACTTGAATACGCTGGCGCAACTAACACCTTGCTAGTTAAAAATGATGATGGCACAGTTACTACACTGGGCGTAACAGGTGATGTCACAGCAAGTGCTACAATTACTGGTGCTACATTTACAGACGGCACAGCGACTATTACGGGCGGCGTAGGCACCGGTTTTACAAGTTTTACTTCAACAGAATTTGTTGGACACTTAACAGGACCAGTAACTGGTACAGCCACAATTGCAGACAAATTTACAAATGACAGAACATTAGCACTCACAGGTGATGTTGCAGGTAGTATTGCACTAGGACTTAATGCTACAAGTTCAGCACCAAGCATGAGTGTAACAATACAAGCAAATTCAGTTGCATTAGGAACAGATACAACGGGTAACTATGTTGCAACAATTACAGGCGGCACAGGTTTAACGTCTACTGTAGTTACAGGTGAAAGCGTAACTCCAACTATTAACTTAGATAACACGGCAGTTACTCCAGCAACTTACGGAACAGCAGGATCAACAGGAACATTTACAGTTGACCAACAAGGCAGAATAACAAGCGGTGTAACAACACCTATAGTAATTACAGCATCACAAGTTTCTGACTTTACAACAGCCGCAGAACTACTTTTAAGTATCAGTGATGCAGGCGGAGACGGAAGTTTAGCATACAACAATACAACAGGTGTATTTACATACACTGGCCCAAGTGCTTCAGAAGTAAGAGCACACTTAACAGCTGGAACAGGCTTAACAGTTACTAACGGTGAATTTGTACTAGATAATACAGCAGTAACAGGTGCAAGTTATGGTAGTGCAACAGCAATACCTACATTCACTGTAGATGCACAAGGCAGACTAACAGCGGCGGCAGATTTAAACATTGCAGTACCAAGCTCACAGATTACAGATTTTGCAGAATCAGTTGACGACCAAGTTAATACACTATTAGTTGCGGGCACAAACTTAACCAAAGTTTACGATGATGCGGCAAATACATTAACGTTGGATACTGGATCAACAGTTATATTAACTACTGGTAACCAAAGTTTAGCAGGCACTAAGACATTTACAGGCTCTGTGGACTTAACAGGAGCAACTACAACGGTAGCAACACCTTCAGCTGATGCACATGTGTCAACGAAAAAATATGTAGATGACGAAATTGCAACTATTGTTGGTACAGCCGGAGCAACATTAGATACGCTAGGCGAAATTGCAACAGCATTAGGCAACGATGCCGCTCTTAATACAACATTAGTAAACTCTATAGCAACAAAACTTCCATTAGCAGGCGGAACAATGTCCGGTGCTATTGCTATGAGTACAAATAAAATTACTGGATTAGGCACTCCTAGTGCAACAACAGATGCTACAACTAAGGCATACGTTGATACTGCAAATACACAGATGGAAGCGTATGTATTGCTAAAACAATCAATAGAACGAGGCCATACTAATACTACTACGGCATTGAAAGTTAATAGAGCAATTAGAGTAGATTCTCCTTCCATGAATTGGAAAAACTTATCTGACGCATCATATACAGCAAATAACAATATTAATTTAGAAACAGAAGTTGACGGGTTAGATGGCGGCACACCAGGAGTAAGTTTTACACCAGTATTAAGTGGAACTGAACACGGTCTAATAACTATAGGCAAACAAGGCGGAATAACTCAGCAAATACAAGGTAACAAGGTCATATCAGGATCACTAAGGATTGCACCAGGTATAGATGTTAATAATGCCGCAAATGTCGATAACCAGGGTAGCGGTGTTTTAACAATTAACGGCAATGTGGTTAACAGCAGTACAACACTTGTAACCGCAGGTAGCTTTGTAGTAGGCAACAAGTACACAATTGCAGTTGTAGGAACAACTAATTATACATTAGTTGGTGCCGCAAATAACACTGTAGGCACAGTCTTTATTGCAACAGGTGTTGGTGCAGGCACAGGTAGAGCAACACATCATAACAATCAATGGCTAACAAACGTAAACCATTCATTCTTTAAGCACACAATCGCCGTCGGCGAAAGTGCGTTATCCATCTTAGGTGGTAACATTTATTACAGTACTAAATCATCTGAAATTACACCTTACTTAGTAAGCGATACTAGTGGTGCAGGATCAATATCAACAGCTAGTGGCATCGACACTACTAAGAAACTTGGCGTTGACCAAGCACATTTCCAAACATTCGGTAACAGCACAATGTATATTGGTGATATTGGAAATGTAGCAACATATACAACAGTTCAATATGGTGGAAGTTCTTATACAACTGGCAATAGACCATTAGAAAGATTAACAATTGACGGCGGTATAGTACTTGGAGCCAGACAAGCAGACGACTCTATTTTAGTTAACGGTACTGTTTTCTTTGACAATGACAGACTTAAAACTGTAGAAGGCGGTATTATTAAAAACGTAACAACAGCAACAGTTGATACGGTTAATTATACAACAGGCACAGGCAGAATAGCAATAAATGATTATCAAGGTGGTGAAAACTATCTTGCCGCTCTTGCACAAGGTACAGACATATCAATAACTAAAGTAAGTAATGTTGCGGCAAACGTTATTACTATTAGTTCAAATACATCAAGCATTGTTAATACAGCAAAAAGTTCTTTGAGTGCCACAGGTGCTAACATTAGTTACGATGGAGCAGGAGCATTTACAAGTACTGTAGGCGCATTGACAACAACTAATGTTGCAGAAGGTTCAAATTTATACTTTACAGATGAAAGAGTAGATGACAGAGTTAGTTCTTTACTAGTTGGCGGAGCAAACGTAACTTTAACTTACAATGATGCCGCAGGCACATTAACAGTTGATGCAGATTTACTTGGCGATATTACAAGTGTAGTAGCTGGAGCAGGTATGACCGGCGGAGCAACTACAGGTGATGCAACACTAAACGTTATAGGCGGAAATGGTATTACTGTTTCAGCTGATGCAGTAATAACAGACGATACTTACATAAAAAACTTATTCAATGCATCTGGTTCTCAATTAAGTTACACTAACGGTATATTTACAAGTACCGCAGATAATTATAATGCTTGGAGTTTTACAACAGATACAGCAGGCAACCAAGCAGTTAGTAGCGCCGGCTTAGTTAGTATACTAGGCGGAACAAACATGGATGTTACCCATAGTGGTAGCACAATTACAATTTCAACACTTGCAGATATAACAGGTATAATTGCTGGCTCAGGTATGACCGGAGGCGGAACAACTGGTTCTCCTACACTAAACGTTATAGGTGGAAAAGGCATTACTGCTAGTGCAAATGAAATTGCATTAGACTTTACAGATTTTAATACAAGCAATATTACAGAAACTACAAACTTATATTACACAGATGCGAGAGCAGATGCAAGAATTACAGCATCAAGTACAAGTGCTTTAAGTGAAGGAACAAATTTATATTACACAAATGCTAGAGCAGATGCAAGAATTACAAATGCACTTATAGATGAAGATACTATGGTAACTAATAGTGCTACTAAATTACCTTCACAGCAATCTGTTAAATCATACGTTGACACGAAAGTGGCGTCTATCATTGGCGGATCGTTAGATTTAAGTAGCAAAGATACAGATGATTTAAGCGAAGGTAGTTCAAATTTATATTATACAAATGCTAGAGCAGACGCTAGAGTAGACGCAGGTTTTACTGCTAAGTCCACAACAAATTTAAGCGAAGGCACAAACTTATATTACACAGATGCGAGAGCAGATGCTAGAATTACAGCATCAAGTACAAGTGCTTTAAGTGAAGGCACTAACTTGTATTACACAAATGCAAGAGCAGATGCTAGAATTACAAATGCATTAGTTGACGAAGATAATATGGCATCAAATAGTGCTACTAAACTTCCAAGTCAGCAAAGTGTTAAAGCATACGTTGATTCACAGGTAGCAAGTAAAGATAATACAGACGAAATAACAGAAGGTTCGACTAATTTATACTTTACAAATGCAAGAGCAGACGCTAGAATAACAGCGGCTAGTACAAGTGATTTATCAGAAGGCACGAACCTTTACTTTACAAATGCTAGAGCAGACACAAGAGCAAATAGTGCTTTTGATACTAAATTTGCGGCACAAACCACAACTGGTTTATCAGAAGGAACAAATTTATATTACACGAATGCAAGAGCAGATGCAAGAATTACTAACGCATTAGTTGACGAAGATAATATGGCATCAAATAGTGCTACTAAACTTCCAAGTCAGCAATCAGTAAAAGCATACGTTGATTCACAAGTAGCAAGTAAAGATAATACAGACGAAATAACAGAAGGTTCAACTAACTTATACTTTACAAATGCTAGAGCTGATGCAAGAATTACAGCGGCTAGTACAAGTGATTTATCAGAAGGAACAAATTTATATTACACGAATGCAAGAGCAGATGCAAGAATTACCAAAGCGGCAATTGATGCTCTTAATGTAGATGCAGATACATTAGATAGTATTAGTAGTGCAAGTTTCTTAAGAAGCGATGCGGCAGATACGCATAGTGCCGACATTACCCCTAGCACAAACAATACAATTAACTTAGGTTCTGCTTCTAATAAGTATGCAAATGTTTATGCAACGACATTTAATGGTGTTGCAACCACAGCCCAGTATGCGGATTTGGCAGAAAACTATCTAGCAGATGCAGACTATCCACCAGGCACAGTATTAGTACTAGGCGGAGAACAAGAAGTAACAGTGACAACTGAATTCAATAATTCTAAAGTAGCAGGTGTTGTAAGTACAGACCCAGCACACTTAATGAATTCCGCACTTTCCGGGCAATTTGTTAAAGCAGTTGCACTTAGAGGACGAGTTCCTATAAGAGTAGTTGGTATAGTTAGCAAAGGTGATGTGCTAATAACTAGTTCTACCCCAGGCGTGGCAATGGTCAGTTCCGATCCACACTTTGTAGGTGCGGCATGCATTATTGGTAAAGCAATATCCAATAAAGAACATGCTGGCGAAGGCATTGTAGAAGTACTAGTTTAATAACTCGTAAACCAGTCCAAACTCCAACAAAACGATAAATATGTGCAATAGGGAAAACCTTATTGACTGACTACGCGAGTCAGACTATATAACATATAGACAACATAGGAATAATAAAATGGCCACAGCAATTCAATGGAGACGAGGCACCACTACCCAACACAGTAGCTTTACTGGTTTGGCAGGTGAGATCACAGTCGATACAGATTTAAACACCGTTATAGTCCACGACGGAAGTACAGCAGGCGGACACAGAATAGCAAAATATACAGAAGTAACATCAGCGGCGGCAGGCGACATTAGTTCGGTTGTAGCTGGAGCAGGTTTAACTGGTGGAGCAACTACTGGTGATGCAACAATTAATGTTATTGCTGGAGGCGGTATTACTGTTTCAGCTGATGCAGTATCACTTAATGCTTCTTCAGGAACATTTACAACAGGTGTGCAAACATTCTTAGCAGGTGGAACACTTGCAGGACACATTATACCATCAGCAGACGTTACTTACGATTTAGGTTCAAGCAGTAAGCAATGGCGTGATGTATATGTTGGTCCAGGATCACTTTACATTAACGGACAACAAGTACTTCAAGACAATTCAGGTACAATCCAAATTAGTGCTGATGCAAACCAAAACGTTGGAATAGTAACATCAGGATCAGGTGACGTAGAACTTAACGCATCTGGAACAGGTGTAATTAATATCCAATCAGCAATTACAGTTGATGCAGGACAAACACTTACTGGTACTGGCGGCTTAACAATGGCTTCCAACATTAACTTAAACAGTAATTCAGTTAACAACTTACCAGCTCCTGGACATGCAGGTGACGCCACTAACAAAACATACGTTGATGGTGCAACTTACTTAACAGGTGGAACTGGTATTACAAATAGTTCAGGAACCTTTGCAATTGATGCCACAGTAATTACAACTACTGGCACTCAAACAATCTCAGGCAACAAGACGTTCTCAGGAACAACTACCGTAAGCGGTACTTTGAACTCCTCAGGCGCTCAATTAAATATTGCTGATAACCTTATAACATTAAATTCAGACGCAACTGGCACTCCAAGTGAAGATGTTGGTCTTATTGTTGAAAGGGGCGATTCAACTAACGTTCAGTTCAAATGGATTGAAGCGGCAGATGAGTGGTCATTCACAAATGACGGTTCAGCTTACCAAGGTCTTGTTGGACATGCAGACTTTAGTGCTGTTACTAGCGGAGACGGAAGTCTTTCATATAACAGTTCAACAGGTGCGTATACATATACTGGCCCAACTGCGGCAAACGTTAGAGCACATTTAAGTGCTGGAACAGGCATGTCATTTAGTGGTGGAGCATTCGCTACAACAATTACACAGTATACTGATGCACTAGCTAAAGCATCTATTACTGTTAATGATGCAGGCGGAGACGGAAGTTTAGCAATTAGCAACGGTGTAATTACTTATACTGGACCTAGTGCGGCTGAAGCCGAAGCACAAATTAATGCACATTTAAGTGGTGGAACAGGTATTACTTATACAGACGGTGCTATTAGTGTAGATGCTACAGTAGTATCAACAAGTGGTACTCAAACTGTTGCAGGTGCTAAGACATTCAGTGATAACATGATTATCAGTGGTAACTTAACAGTTAACGGTACACAGACTATTGTTAATACTGAAACATTAACTATTGATGATAACATGATTGTTCTTAACAATAATGAAGCTGGCACTCCAAGTGAAGATTCAGGTATTGAAATAGAACGTGGAACATCAACTAACGTTAAACTACAGTGGAAAGAAGCTAGTGACAGATGGGAAATGTTTGATGGTTCAAGCACTTATCCACTTGCTAGAACTACAGCAGATTTAACAGAATCAGGTAACTTATACTACACAGATGCTAGAGCAAATGCTCGAGTGGCGGCGGCAACCGGTGCTAACTTAGATTTAAGTAGCAAAGATACTGGTGACTTATCAGAATCAGGTAACTTATACTATACAGATGCTAGAGCAGATGCCAGAATAGCGGCGGCTGACACTGGTGATTTATCAGAAGGTAGCAACGAATACTTTACTACTGCTAGAGCAAGAGCAAGTATTAGTGAAGGATCAACTGAATTAGCATATAACAGTACAACTGGTGTGTTAACATTTACACAGGGTAGTACTTCAGGTGTATCAGAAGGTTCCAACCTTTACTACACAGATGCTAGAGCAGATGCAAGAATTGCCAACGCAAGTACAAGTAATTTAAGTGAAGGCACAAACCTTTACCACACAACTGAAAGAGTACAAGATATTGCAGGCGCAATGTTTACTGCAAATACAGAAAGTGGAATTACAGTAACATATGATGATGCTGACGGTACAATTGACTTAACAACAAGTATTGCAGGATTTAGTACAAGTAATTTAAGCGAAGGTTCAAACCTTTACCACACAACTGCAAGAGCTAGAGCAAGTATTAACGGTGGAACAGGTATTACTTATAATGCTTCTACTGGTGCTATTAGTTTAACAGACACTGGTTATGTAACAGGTGTTACAGCAGGAACTGGTTTAAGTGGAGGCGGTACTTCAGGCACTGTTACACTAAACGTTTCAGGCATCACAGTTGCAGAACTAGACGGCGGAGCAGTTCAGATAAGTTCAGAATCATTTGCTGATAATAATACTACGTTGATGACATCAGCGGCAATTCAAGATAAAATTGAAGCATATGGATATTCAACAACAACAGGTGACATTACAGGTGTTACAGCAGGTGCAGGTTTAACTGGTGGCGCAACAAGCGGATCAGCTGACTTGGCTATTGGCGCAGGTACTGGTATTACTGTAAATGCAAATGATATTGCAGTTACATTAACACCATTTAGTACAAGTAATTTAAGTGAAGGCACAAACCTTTACTATACAAGTGCTAGAGCAGATGCTAGAGTTAGTGCAGTAGTAACCAATGCGTTTGTTGATGCATTGAATGTTGATGCTGATACACTAGATGACTTAACTAGTTCTCAGTTCTTAAGAAGCGATGCTAATGATTCACACAGTGGAACAATTACTCCTTCTTCAAACAATGCATTAAACTTAGGATCAAGTGGACTTAAATATGCAAATGTTTACGCAACTACATTCCAAGGTAATGCAACTTCGGCGCAGTATGCGGATTTGGCTGAGAAATACGAAAGTGATGCAGAACTAGAAGCAGGCACAGTTGTTATGTTTGGTGGTGATAAAGAAGTTACAGCATGTGATAGTGAAAACTGTCATGCAGTAGCAGGTGTTATCAGTACTGATCCAGCTTATATGATGAACGCAGGAGCAGAAGGTCAATTTGTAGCATTAACAGGAAGAGTACCTACTAAGGTTACTGGTCCAGTTGCTAAAGGTGACTTAATGGTTTCCGCAGGTAACGGTATGGCTAAGGCTAATAACGATGCACAGGCAGGAAGAATGATTGGTAAAGCAGTTGGTTCTTCAGAAGGCGGAGAAGCTGTTATAGAAGTACTTGTTAACTTGATGTAAGAGTTTACAAACAATAAAAAAGGGAGTTTTTTAACTCCCTTTTTTTGTGATTAAAGCTTCTGACTTTGATTCATGACATGCCAGATATTTCCTGACTTCATGTATTTGTCAAATTCTTTAGAAAGATTGGTAACCGATGTTCCGAACTTGGATAACATGGCTACTATTCCTGTTGGATTCGCCATACTTTTCTCCTAAAATGTGATAACAAACTTTAACTTACTTGTCGTAACTTCATCCTATAGTAGGAACTGTTACAATCAATCTACAAGTATGTTACAATTGTGTTACAGAATGTATTTATACAAACGAGTATTTTTACCAGGAAATATGTGATATTGCATAACAGTTGTTACATAGAAACTAAACCCAAACGATAAATAGTAACGAGTAGACAGTAACACACACACTTAAAGTAGCAACCCTTAAAAGGTGTGTATATAATATGGAAGAAATATTTGGATTGATCGCTGAAGTAGGAGCCCCCATCGCCGGAAGTCTAGTAATGGGATTCTTTATCTTTATGGTAATAAAACAAATTCTCGAGGGTGTTGTAGACCAGGTCAAAACTTTGACTATGTTTTGCACATCACTAGAAGCGAGAGCAAGTACTATGAGTAACGAAATGTTAAAAATAGACTTGCTAGTTAGCAGTGCCTTAGACCTCAGACCTGACATAGATCGAGTTTCGAGAGCAGATAATTTTGTCGAAGATGGCAAAGTGGATGCTAGGAGAGACTAATGGATATTGCACAGGCGATTAATGACTTTGGATTTCCAATCGTGTTATGCGTTGGACTCGGTTACTTTATATATTATATATGGTGGTTTATTGGAGAAAAGATAGATCCCGCTCTTGGCGACATGCATATAGCACTAATCAGAGTAATAGATAAAATGCGTAGATTAGACCAAGATTTAATTAGGCTACAACAGAAAGTTGATGTTGTGTTAGAATACAGAGCTAGACAACAAGTGCTAGACAATGCAGAACAAGAAACTGCATTAAAAACATTAAAACAAAAGCAAACAGGAAAGTAAAATGAAAATTACAGGTACACACTTAGGTATGTTGGTTATGGTCGGATATTTTATAATGTCTTTGGCTAATAGTGACCTTTATGCCGATGAACTAAAGTTTAAGTTCAAGTCTCCGTCATTTTCTGGTAACGGGACAGGAGCACATTATTTAACAATTGAGAACCAGGAGAAGTCACGAAAAGATAAGATTAAAGAAGACATAGAATCTGCGTTAAAACGAGCAGAACGTGACAATGATAATTCGACAATTAATAAATTTATTAGAAATTTGGAGAGTAGAATTTATTCACAAATTTCTAAAGGATTAGTCGACAGCATGTTTTGTGATCCAGCAGTAGTTATTGCATGTACAAATTCAGATTCAGGTAGTTTTGAAATTGAAGGAAATACTGTTACATACATTAAAACAGTTAATGAAGATGGGCTATCTATTATTAGAATGACTATTGTTGACCCTGACGGAACAATAACAACTATTGAGATTCCAATTGGAATCGGCAACATTGGCGGCGGTTAATGAAACTGTCTAATTACATACTGTTCTTTGTCGGCGCAATGTACTTAACTGGGTGTGCTAGTATATCTATACCCGGTGATACAGCATGTAATACGGACTTTCTCGAATGCGTAGAAGAGCCGAAGCAAGTAGAATTACCCACATATCGAAAATTACGATATTTACCACCTAGCGAAACAATGCCAGTGGTAGCTGTTTATCAGTTTACTGACCAAACAGGACAAAGAAAAAGTCAAGATGGTGTCGCTAGTTTTAGTACAGCGGTCACACAGGATCCGAAGAGCATATTGATTGACGCCTTGAAGGCGGCAGGTGCTCACGAAAACCCAAAAGGAACATGGTTCCGGGTAGTTGAACGGGGTCTTGGCTTAGATAACTTAGTGAGGGAAAGGCAGATAGTTCGTAGTACACGCGAACAATATCAGACTGAAGAAAAACCTCAACAAGCAGTACAGCCATTGTTATTTGCTGGTATGATACTCGAAGGAGGTGTTGTAGGTTATGACACTAATGTAGAGACTGGCGGTAATGGTGCAAGGTACTTAGGTATTGGTACTACAAACCAATATAGAAGAGATAGTGTTACTATATCACTTAGAGCAGTAAGTACGCTCACCGGTGAAGTAATACTGAATGTACAGACATACAAAACTATCCTTAGTACAGGAATGGCAGGAGACGTATTCAAATTTTTAGACATGGATACACGATTGCTTGAATTGGAAAGTGGCATGACACAGAACGAGAGCGTAACTTATGCAGTCCGGTCGGCGATTGAAGCCGCAGTATTGGCATTGATACAACAAGGTGATGAAAGAGGATATTGGAAAATTGTGTATCCGGAGAATTGGCAAGAAGAAGTAGATCAGCAAGAACGAGCTTACTGGATGAAAGTCAATAATCAAGAAATTTTGGATACAAATGTAGACGAGAAGCCTACGTCATCACAGAATACTTTTTGGAAAAAAATATTACTAAAAAGTGAACCCATTAATGGAGAAGAAAAATGAAGACAAACGTAATAAAGAAATTTACACTACAAGTCTTCGCTATAGTAAGTGTAATAATAGGAAGTCAGGCTCTAGGTGCAACGGATAACGAAGTACTACTAGACCAAGAAGGTGACAACTTAATATTAACAATATTACAAGCTGGTAACAGTAACAGAGTTTCTGGAGTGGCCTCAGGGTCAGGAGATTTAGTTGTAACTGGTAACAGTTTGATAATTGATATCATACAAGACGGTAACACAAATAAGTTTTTTGGAGACTTAATATTTGATGGATCCGGAAGTTCAGTAATGGACTTTTATCAATTAGGTGATAGTAACGTCTGGGATTTACAGATCGGTGCTAACTCTAATAGTGCAGATAATACAGACATGCTAGTAGACATTCAGGGCGACGGCAACACATTTGATGTTGGCATAGCTCACAGTGCCGCGGCGGAAAGCACTAACTTTGATTTAGATATACTTGGTTCTAGGAACAATTTTACTGCAAGTTTCAACAATACTACAGCTTGGGCATCAGCATCAGGCAATAACGCTGTTGGCGGAATTAAAAGTACTGGAACTGGCACATCTGCTTTAGCAGGTATTACAATTGATACTAGTAACGTTGTATGGAATATGGAAATTATAGGAGACGACAACAAATTTGCTACTAAACAAAGTGGTAACGGTGGTCATTCCTTAACAGTAGTCTTAGACGGCAGTGATGGTGATTTTCAATTCATACAGGACATGACAGCAACATGTAGTCCAACGTGTGAAGGTATAATTAACATAAATCTAAATAGCGAAAATGCATCAGTTCTTATTAAACAGACTGATTAACATAACAGCAGTATTAGTACTGTTGCTTACACCAAATCTGAGTGCCGCTGAGAGCATCGGCGGCATTATTGAACAAAGTGGAGCAACTGGAAGTATTGTAAGGTTGTCAGGCGAAGAACTGGCGGCTAATATTTTAGCCAATATTGTAAGTTATGATGAAGTAGAAACAACAAATGGGAGACTAAAAATTGAGTTTCTCGACAAAACCCAGGTTAGTCTAACAGAACACACTTACATGGAAATAGACGAATATGTATTCGACCCAGATCCAAGTAAAAGCAAGATGGCATTAAATTTTGTACAAGGAACAGCTAGGTTTGCCACGGGCAGTTTAGGTCTCGTAGCAAAAGAAAATATAACAATCCTGACCCCTACCGCAAGTATAGGGATTAGAGGAACCGATTTTACTACCACAGTCGATGAACTGGGTAGGAGTCTAGTGATATTATTACCGGACGAAGACTGTACTAATACAGTAGCATTAGAAGAAGGGTGTGCTCCAAGTGGTAGCATAACGGTAACAAATCAAGGCGGCACAGTAATATTAGATGAAGCCTACCAGGCAGTAATGGTAAGCACATTTGAAACAAGCCCTACACAGCCTGTTGTGTTGGTTGATTTAGATTTAAATATGATAGATAATATGTTTATTGTAGCAGAACCAAAACAGATTACAGAAGCAAAAGAAGAACAAGTACAAGAATTAAAAGGCGACAACGGATTATTAGACTTTGATGGCTTAGATGCAAATGCAATTGAGCAAGATGTTTTAGCAGATACAACAGAAGATTTAGACTACACGGAATTGGATATAGATTTATTAAATGTAGACTTCCTAGTAGACTTATTAGACATTGTAGAAAAAACTACTAGTGGATTAGATGAAAAAGGCGGAGACTCAGGCAGTGGCGATAATAAATTAATAGGTGCTGTATACGGAACCAATCCTGGAAATCAATTTAATATTATTCCAGACTTAGATGGCAAAGTATTTTTTCTCAGGCAAGTAAGCAATAAAATTAGTATTAAATTACGAAAAGGTTCTGTCGCACAGCTAGATATAAAAGACGGAGATTTAGGAGACACTATTATATGTTTAAGTAGTTGTGAAAACATATTAATAAGTATAACACAAGAATGAATATAGAAAAAAAATTAAATGACATGAAGCCAAAAGATACTCCTCTGTTAGTATTAGGATATATCTTATTGGGTATGATGCTATTATTACCAGCAACAGCAAAAGCAGACAATGAAGTGGTGCTAGATCAGGAAGGTGATAATGTGGTTGTAGATATAATGCAAGCCGGCGCTATTAATAAAATAGATATAGTACTAGGATTGAATAATAATACTAACAATACACTTAAAATAGGCCAAGGACACTCCGAGGGCGCCGAAAGTAACAACGTGTTTTTTAGTGTTGATGGCACCCACAACACTATGCAAATAGAACAGCATGGCAGTAATAACGAAGTTGGCTGGACTAATGCCTGGGGCACTGGTATTGGGTTTGGCGGCGACTTAGACGGAAATAGTAATCAGATATACTTCCATCAAAATTGTACTCGTGGCGCAAGTTGTGGCAAATCAGATATAGGATTTCATATCAAAGGAAATTCTAATACAGTTCGATATGGTCAAGGAGTTTGGTTTGGTTCTGGCGGCAGTATATCGAGTACCACATTTTACGATGATGGCGACGAGGGCGGAAACCATACAGCAACGTTAGACATTCACGGTAACAATAATACTCTTGTTGGAATGCAAAGAAACGGTAGTCTTGATACTTATGATGGTCATACTGCAAATTTATACTTGTATGCAGATGACAACACACTTTATGTCAATCAACAAACAGATGGAGCAAAGACATTAAATTATTCCTCTTACGTTGATGGTACCGTTGGTAGTATAACTCAACAAAGTAATGGTGCTCACACAGCCACAATAGTGTTGAACGGAACACAACCTAGTAATTTGACGCTATTACAAAGCTCGAATTCAGCAAAGTCATACTCACTTACTCAGACGTGCCACACAGTTGGCGGCTGTTCTATTTCAGTTACTCAAGATTAATACTTGACAAGTCGTTAAATAATTGCTATAATTAACGCTATGAGACACATGATCAAGTGGTTGAAGATATCAGCTGGTATAAACATATACCTTAGCTTCATACTAACATTAGTATTAGTAGCACTTATGGTGGATATCGGTTTAGATAGTTATTGGCATGGCGCAGACTTCAAAAACAGTATTATAGAAGAACTGCACAAAGCACAGAATAATCAACTAGATGAAAACCACACAGGCTAAACTCGCCACTGCGATTTCTAAATATAAGAAATCTACACAGTTATTACTCACGATTGTAGCAATTCCACATTTAGTTATAATCTCTTTGATGTTCCCTATGCTAACAGTAACCATTATGGCAACATTTATGCTGACTGGATTAATGTATGCTTGGTGTGAACTGATATACCAAATAGAAAATTCCCAAAGAAGTCAATTAATGTTCCTCATACAAACAACCACAAACGAACACACTAGACAAATACTGCGTATGGAACTTTGGGAAATTGAAAAACACAACGGACTTTCAGGCACGTTTGACCCATACCACATCATTTAATTAGATAAATACTATATGTAATAATAGCAGATGGCTTTATTACCTTATATAAGGAGACGGATATGAATAATTTAGTATCTTTTTTCGGTTTAATTCTTTTATCAAGCATCGTAGGATGTGCCTCAGTTAGTGGCGCCTGGAATGCTGGTACAGAGATTGTCACAGGAACAGTTGACTCTGTTGTGGGCGGAGCCGCCACAATGGCAGTAGCGATTACTGATGATGTTCGAAACATTGCAGACGTAACTATTGACACAGCACAAGGTGTTGTTAAAACAGTTGCAGAAAATGTTGATAAACAAACTGATGAATTACAAAAAGACAAAGAGCCGGGAAAGTAGGTAACTTTTCTCTTTTCAGAAAAGAAAAGGAAAAGCAACTCACAGCACAGGAATTAGTCTTACTTTTCAAACAGAACCAAGAGAAGTTAGAAAAATACTGTACAACTAACCCAAAGGAATGTTAGCAATAATCGATAGATAGACGATTAGATGCGATAAATGTTAGCACTAAAGCACTCGCAAGAGTGCTTTTTTGTTTTTTAAACGATAAATACTTGTACATAATAACACAGGGTTTACTTATTACACAACACACCCACACATAACTGTCCCACTAAAACACAGTACCCTAAAGGAGAAAAAATGAAGATAAGAATCTTATCAGCATTAGCCTTGATTGGGTTAATGACGACAACTGGTACAGTACAGGCCCAGGCCACCGGCACATGTACAGCAGGTACCCAGTATTGTGAAGCAAGTACATCGGATACTACAAGTACAACCACAACTACTGCGAATAATACGAATACTTCGACGAACACGAATACTTCGACGAACACGAATACCAACGCGAATACGAACACGAATACCAACGCGAACACAAACACGAATACTTCGACGAATACGAATAATTCGACGAATACGAATAATTCGACAAATACAAACACCAACGCGAATACGAACACGAACACCAACGCGAATACGAACACCAACACGAACACCAACGCGAATACGAACACGAACACGAATACCAATACCAACAATAATACCAACAATAATACCAACGCGAATACGAACACGAATAATTCGACCAATACTAACAATTCGACCAACAGCAACACCAATAATAATACGTCGACAAATAATAACACCAACGCGAACACGAACACGAATAATAATACATCGACTAGTACCAACAACAATGTGTCGAGTGGTGGAACAAATAACACCAATGCTAATACGAATAATAATACCAACACCAACAATAGCACTTCGAACAATACCAACACCAATAATAACACTAGTGATAGCACGGTAAACAGTACTTCGAATAACACTAATACGAACAATAGTAATATTGATCAGAACGTGAATTCAAATAGTACTAGTAACAATACCAACACCAATAATAACAATAACAACTCGACCAGTGATAATACTAATAACAATAATAATACATCGACTAGTGACAGTAATGTAACAACTGACAACACGTCAGAAAGTAACAATACCAACACCAATAATAATACTAATAAAAACGAAAACATCAACAAGACTGACCAGACTATTAAGCAAGAGATAACAACTAAGGCTCCACCTGCTAGTGCTATTGCACCAAGCATTGGTTCTAGTTACTCACAAGACTTATGTACAACTGGTATATCAGGTGCTTTCCAAGGACAAGTATTTGGACTAAGTGGCGGTAAATCAGTTAGAGATATGAACTGTGAACGTATAAAGTTAAGTAAAACTATATACGATATGGGCATGAAGGTTGCGGCAGTTAGTTTAATGTGTCAAGACGAACGTGTATTTACAGCGATGGAAATGGCTGGAACACCTTGTCCTTACATGGGAGCAATTGGCGATGCGGCTACTAAGCAATGGGCAGAGAATAGCGATGAACGAGCAGATGCTAAACGTGGATGGTTCGGCAGAAAGAAAAACACAAGGTCATCGGCTAAAGTAGACTCGAATGTACTTAACACAGGCGAAGACTTTGATAAGTTCATGAAAAAATGTCGTAAGAAAACAGGCAAAGGCAAGAAGAAAAGTTCGGGCCAATGTGAGGCAGAATGGGAATCAAACGCTTAATAACAGCACTTGCTGTAGGCGTACTAACTTTATTTCCTACAGTATCTGAAGCCGACGGAGGATACACGACTGATAATACTGGCTATCCTTTAGTAAATCTTGTTGGCGACTATTATCAGGGTGGCAACAGCAACGGTTCAATACTATGTCAAGGCGCCGCAGATGAAACAGGTTGTAATATAGCATTTGCTATTGGCTTTGATTTTGACTGGCATGGCGAAACATTCACTCACGGCTTAATGAGTACTAATGGTTGTTTAAAACTGTTGAAGTCAAGTGCGTTTAGCAGTAGTGATTACTGTAGTTATGATGTAAAGCATCTAAGTGCCTCTTCAGGAATGAACGATACACTATTCCCTTTCTGGAGTGACTTAGACTTAGGCACAATATACGATACCCAAGCACCGGTTAATAGCACAATGCTCTTTAATAACTCGGGCAACTTTGCTACATTTGGCTGGTACTATATGCGTGAGTATGGCGTAACAGCAGATACGGATAAATTTGATCCAATGTATCCAAACGCACATAATACGTTTGAGGTGGTGCTTTTAAATCAAAACTGTACAGATTGCCCAGGCAACACAGATGACGAAAACGATGACTATGCTTACATATACGGTAACTTAGAAATTAGTCACAGTAATGTTTTAATTGGAGAAAAGAAAAACTCGAACTCCTTTACTGAAGCATACTTTTTTAGTGATAATAGTTGGTGTGCAGATTGTATAAACCCAAATGACGGCACTCAAGGACGACACCTTTTTATATGGGACGACTATGACCAAGGAAACGTAGAAGGCGGAGCAATATACAAAGACGGTAATGGCGTACAGCCTGCAGAGTGTGAGAATAATCCTCTTTTTAGCACATCATGTAGTTTATATAGTATAAGTTTCTTAGCACAACAATGCCTCTCCGATAGTTCATATAGTCCAGACTGTGACGGATACTTTGGTGACTTAGAAGACACATATTTAGAAGAAAATGCATGTTACGAAGATCCGAGCTTACCACAATGTGCCGGATTAGGTATTTTTGAAACTTTCAGTGATTATGATTATGCTACAGGAGAAGCGTATGACTTTAATTATAACCCACAAGAATTTGGCAACATGGACGGCTATGATCCTAACACAGGATTAGTTACGCAAAGTGATGGTTCGACAATTAGTATAGATGGCTCTTATTATTCCGATGGATATGATCCTAATGTGGATTATGATAGCATGAATAATACGTCCGGCGATAACTTTTATTTGAATGAAGATGGCATATATGTTCCTGACCAATACGACCCAATGCAAGATGACGATATAAAGTTTGAATATTTAAGTGAAGAACAACAGATGTTAGTTGGTCAAGGTTTAAGTATGCAGGAAGCCACACTAATTACAATGGGCCAAGGTGACCTACTAGCATTAGGACATGATCCTAACATACAATTTCAAGGTAACAACCCAGGCGACTTAGTTTATGAAATTATAGGACAAGACGATTACAACTATGAAATGCATGACGAGTTTATGTTGAATGAAGCAGAAGAAAACGGCTGGGTAGATGGATATACAAGCAGTGATATATGGAGTACAGAAGAATACCAGCAACAAGAAGATATGTGGGAAGCAGAGTTTGAAGCAGAGTTTGGACCAGACGCATACAGCTGGACATCAAAAGATTGGTATGAATACGATCTAAAAGAATTTGGACAAGATCAAGTAGATGAGTGGTACGGCAAAGAAGTAGTATTTGACGAGAGTGGAGAGATGGATTGGGAATCATTTGACATGCTAATGGATGAAGAATACGCTTATGAAGTGTATGAAGTTTATTCAGACGAAGAAGAACTGATGTACGAAGAAATGATAGCAAAGGATTTTGAAAAATGTCCTACATGTGAGCTTGAAGAATTTTTTGACTTATCGGAAGATGAACTAATAGCATTTGAAAACGAAAGAATGTATGAGGAAGAGGCATACTTTGACCTTGATCCAGAAGAGGCATTCGAAGCCTTTATCAAAGAAGAAGGATTGGAGGACATATTAAGTGCAGACGAATTAGACGACTTTAGAAATGAAGTGTATGCTGACATAGAACTGCATGAAGAACAGCATGAAGAACAATTTCAAGAAGGCCCAGGCGATTATCAAGTAGCAGAATCTACTACACCCAAGGCACAAGAACAACGACAAGAACAACGACAAGAACAACAAAAAACAGACACCCAGTTTCTTAGTAATGCTGGTTCAGGTGTAATGAGTGTTAGTGTAGCACAATTTAATTTAGACTTTAACAGTAGCGACGGTGGTAGTACACAGGAAGTTGTTGAAGAACTTATTGCTGATATTATTGATGACGGCTCAGGTAGTATTGATGACGGCTCAGGTAGTTTCGACGATGGATCAGGCAGTAGCAATAGCAGTGGTAATGACGGCAGTGGTAGTTATGCTCAAAGCAATGACGGTTCAAGCCAGTCACAAAATTCAAATGGTAGCCAGGACAGCGGACAAGGAATGTTAGCACAAGAAGATACAAGTGGTGATAGTTTCTTCCAAGAACAAATAGAGCAAAGCATGGGACAAGAAAGTTTCAGTGCTACAACAAGTGTAACAGAATCATTTGATACTGGTGCATTTACAGTTGCTGAAAGTTCAGCTGATGCCCAAACAGTACAACAAGAAGAAACACTACAGTTTGTAGAAAACTTCGATGACGGTACAAGTGGCATAAGTGGAGCAGACATACAGTTTGAAGATGAACTAACCACAGCATTAAGTAGTGGCACAGGCTTAACAGAATTCCTAAGCCAAGCACCGGCAGATTACAGTAGGTTTGAAGTTGAAGCACCTACGTTCCAAGAGCAACGACAATCAGACGCAGTAGAAAGTTTAGCAGATACAATGGGAGCAACAGTTGCCGCCGCAAACTTACAAGCAGAATTAGACACAATACAAGCAGGTAATGAGGACTCCAATGAATATGGCGACCAAACTATTGCTGTTGCTTATATTGGTTATACAGCAGGCTTTAGTGAGTACACTAGCCAAATACAATTAGCAGACCAACAAGCATGGTATGGTAGTTCGCAAGTGTACAAAGGACAAAAGAATGTTGATAACGTACAGAGTTTTTACATGATGGCTGGAAATACTCAAGAGAAACTAAAAGAAATGATATACAGCCAATATAAATTAAAAGAAAAATAGGAGAAATAAAATGGCAGAAGTAGAATATGCAGGTGTAAAAATGAGTGGTTCAAAACTTATGATTATGCTTCCTTTACTTGGTACTATAATCGGTGGACTATGGGGAGGCTTTGAACTCTACAGTAGACTACTTGAAGCAGAAGAAACATTAGCAAACTTACAACCAGAAGCAATTCAGACTGAACTAGTAAGACTAACTGAACTTACTGAAGTTATTAAAACGGATTTGAGAGCAGATATTAATTCAGCTAGAGACGAAGTTAAAGTAGCAATGGACTTATCAAGGGAAACTGAAAAAACATCAGCTGACACACAAAGAGAAATTAGAAATGATGTGTATGCTATGGAACGTGATATGAATACACGTTTTAAAGAGATGGATGCAGAAACTAGAGAGTTAAGAAAAGAGCTGGAAGACAAGATAATGACTATACTTGAAAATCCACTCAACGACACTGAATAACAGCTAAATACTGTTATGAAATTTTTATATAGTGGTTATGCAGTATTGATATCTATTGTGTTGCTACTTGCATTGCGAGTAGCAGATCCAACGGCACTACAGAGTGTTAGAGGGCAAACATTTGATGCATATCAACAGTTAGATGAAATTAAGCAAAGCCAGGATGTTGTACTATTAAACATCGGGGAAAAAAGTTTAGCAGTTAATGGTCAATACCCTTGGCCCAGACAATACTATGCACAACTGGTGATAGATGTTGCAGGAGCCGGAGGCGGTGTGCTAGGCTGGACTATTATGTTTCCTGAAGCAGATAGATTCGCCGGAGATGAAATATTTGCTAATTACTTGATGGAAAATAAAGTTAATGTGCAAGGAGCAAGACGTAATCCTATTAACTTTAATGTATTAAGTCAAGCAACTAGTACAAGAGGCATTAAAACATCAGGCCCACATATAGGAACAGGCACAATCGGTCCTGTGCCAGCAAAAAATTATTTACTAAAGTGGCCCAACTTAGTTACAAACATTCCGCTACTAGAAGCAGTAGCAAACGGCAAAGGCGTAACAGCGTCAGCGCCACAGCCAGATAATCAAACACGAACATACCCATTAGCAATTACAGTTGGCGATAGACTGTATCCTAGTTTTGCTATTGAAATGCTAAGGGTAAGTAAAGGTCAAAAAAGTTATATAGTTAAAACTAGCGAATTAGGAATACAAGAAGTTACAGTTAAAGGATACGATCCAATTGTAACACAGTCAGACGGCACAGCATACATTCGCTTTAATAATACATTCGAGGAAATTGAATACTTAGGAGCCGAAACTCTGACCCATCTTGCAGGCAAAATGGTTATAGTAGGTGTTACAGCAGAAGGTATTGCAAATCCTGTGCCTACACCAAGAGGCAACTTGTATCCACAGCAAATACACGCTCATATGCTACAAAACTTTATAGATAGCAGTAACATTACCAGGAACGAGTTAAGTGCTGTGTACGAGCTTCTGTGTGCGTTACTGGGCATGATATTAATAGGTCTAGCAATATATAAATCGCACATTTGGGTAGGTTTAGTGACCACAGTTACTATTATAGGCGGAATTGTATATTATAGTATATATTCTTATACTGCAAACTTAGTATTATTTGATGCTACTTTTCCAGCAATAGCAAGTTTCTTAATATTTACACAGGCAAGTTTTAATAACTTCTGGATACAATTTAAACTAAGAGCTGAGATACAAAAACAATTTGCCGGTTACGCCTCTCCTACAGTGGTTCGTATGTTGCAAGAAAACCCAGAACTAATTAAGCAGGGTATGAAGAAGGAAGTAAGTATATGCTTCTCAGATTTACGTGGATTTACCCCATTAGGCGAGAGCTTTGGCGATGATGTTAAAGGGTTAACAGAAATAATGAACGGGTATATGGATGCAATTACACAACCTATACTAGATGCAAACGGCATGGTGATTAAATATATCGGTGATGCCAGTATGCATATACATAATGCTCCAATGGATGATCCAGACCACCCTAAGAGTGCGGTGGAAACAGGCATATTAATGCTCAGGGCAGTAGAGAAATTCAATGATAAAATTGTTAAAGAAGGCAGACCACCCATTGGTATGGGTGCTGGTATTAATACTGGGCTCGGTTATATTGGGGAAATGGGCTCCACTGCCAGGCACAGTTACGACATACTCGGAGATGCAGTTAGTACCGCGGCAAGAATAGAAAGCAAATGTAAAGAGTACGGATGTTTACTCCTTGTGGGCGGTGATACATATAAACATACTAAGAATAATTTCTTTTATTTAAAAGTAGATGACTTGCAAGTAAAAGGTAAAAGCGTTGGCATAGAAATATATACTGCATTAGATATTAAGCTAACTAAGTATGTTAAAGGCAAACAACTACATGCACAAATGCATGAACATTATCGCAATCAAGATTTTGATAAAGCAATTAAATTATGTAAGCAATTATCTAAAACGTTTGACGGCAAAATGAAAGGCTACTATACTATGTGGATTGAACGCTGTGAATTTCAAAAGACACAAGACTTGCCTAAGGATTGGAACGGAATTATGATAGCCACAGGCAAATAATTATTCGTCCGGAGTCCAGTTTCTAAATTCCGTAAATAATTTTGCATACTCAAGTAAGTCTGTGCGTAACGTTTGCAAATGTTTTAATTCAAACGGAATATTTAATCCGGCAGTAATATAAGCAGGATGATAAAAATTTAAAATTATATCTACACGTTCTCTGTCTTTAATTATATCTTGTATTACTCTATGATAAAAGTTTGGATCTGTTATTAAATCAGACAGCCATTGGTGATGACTACTTGAAGCATTACCCACATACGCCATTTCTCGAACATCAAATGTTAACGCTCTTATAGGATTGATGTTATGTCGATACTTATTCATCACCGGTGGATAGTACCATCGTTGATCTCGAGTAGTCTGAGTAGATAGAAACGCTTTATACTCGTTTACTAAACTTTTATACAAACCTTCACTACTAGATTGAACAGATACTTTATACTGCTCGATTAAGTTATCAGCTATATTTTGGTGATAACTCTCTAACTCATCGTAAATCTTTAGTAAATGGGGTATTGTCCACGTACCGTTAAAAAACGATGTAGGTATAGATTTGTGTTTGTGGTATTTGTTCAGCTCGGTGGTCAGTCTAACTACATCAAAATTTATAATATCTTTTGACATACTAGTACTTATCACATATTGATTTTTAGGATGGTATGTAGTTTATCTGTGCCTTTATTTCTGCCAAGTGTAGACCTTGCACCGTCATGTAACGGCTTGGGCCACTTGCCGATATCAACCCAGGCATACCCGGCACTTTCATCGTTTAACGTAGGAATAAACTCACTCGGCACAACAGCAACGAAACTGTAATACATAAAGTTTTTGTTTCTACTTTGATAAACATCTATAGGATTTAATTTTTGTAGTTCTGGAACGAACCCAATTTCTTCTTCTAATTCACGTTGTATACATTCAAATGGAGTCTCACCATTATCAATCATGCCACCCCAAAAACCCCAAGTATTCTTATGACGCTTATCACTATTCCTTAATTGGAATAAGCATCGTCCAGTGTCTTTAGCAAGAAACAAAACTCCTGCTCCAGCAATCCCTTCGAATGTTTTTACAGGTTCAGTTTCCAATATCCTGGGTTGTACTGACCTTCGTGTGTGCTTGTCCATGAGGCGTTCTCGTATTTGTATTGTTTGTTTGTGTATAAGTTTTTAACGTATTGTACTGTAGTTTGAGCACTAGCATCAAGCGATACAATCCATTTAGCACCATCGTATTCTATAATATCGTGAACATCTGCATTAAAGATGCCCCAGTTGTCTCCAACAATTTCATTAGTAAGCAAGTATCGTTGTCCAGTTGCAACTGCAACTAGTGTGCCGTCTCCTGGATAATTATTAAGCGGATTAACAATTCTTGTTACATCAGTTTGTGTTGTACTAGGCAATGTATCACTGTCTAATGTGAACACTAACTTAGCAGTATCTGTCACTGACCTGACAATAGTTCCTGTGATTAACGAGGCACTTTCAAGGTCATTATTGATATTTAATTGTAGTGTACTTCCAGCCGTTAACGGAATATCTGCAAGGTTTACAGCATTCGAGCCAGCAGATCCACTGCTAGTTTGAGGTGCTAACACTTCTAATAAGTCATTCCAATTTGCTTTCACGGTAGTTCCGTCATCGTAAACACTTTGAGCTGGAGTACCAGTTGGAGCACTTTTAAATAGTGTTGCTTCAGCACCATCTATACTTACCCAATAGTTATTTGGTGTAATAGTTTGAATTTCCATATCACCGTCTATGGTTCTAAAGAAGTCGTAAATATCTGAATCGTACCCTAAGTCGCCTGTGCTATCTGTCTTGTACACATTAGCAGTAATAGAGTTAATAATTTTTTGACGTTTAACTGCCGCCGGCGGACTTAGCCATATAGGCATAACAAATGTCAGCGTAGCAACATCGAGCGTTTCATCGACACCAGCTGGAATACTTCTATTACTCCACTGTATATCAGTTAATTCAACTTCGAATATATTAGCCCAATCCAACGGATTTGAGTTTTGTTGTAACTGCAAACTTGGATTGAATAATATTAAAATTTGTTCTAACAACTGTAGTTTCTGGTCAGTATTACTACTCCAAATATCTACTTGCATTGTTAAGTTGTAAGGTACAGGCATTATTCTGTCTGTACTATATAAGTTTCCTTTTCCAGTGCCGTACGTTGAAGTATTAGTATCGTATGCCCTTTCAGCCACTTGCACTTTGGAAACTAGTGTTGGATCTTGTGTCCTGTCTCTAGCAATTAATAAACTTTGTATACTACATGCAATAAATGGAGTGCTGTTAATCATGTTCTCGCCACCCTTAGTAAGGATGTGAGCAACCATTCGGCTCATGTCTGAATATCTAACAGGAGCTTTGTTATAATATGTAACACCGCCACGTTTACCTTCGGAAACTTTAAATTCACCAAAGATCCGCATGAACTGTAGTAAGTATCTTCTTACCTGTGCGTCATAAAAATAATCCATATTTGCCATACTAGTCTGCCTTCGGTTTCACTATTTTACTGAGATTAGTTTTAACTGAATCAGTTGTACCATCAGTATTAATTCTTTGGTCATCATTGTTAACAAACGAAGTAAGTATCTTGTTAGCCGCCGACCATGCCTGTGTCTTATCATCACTAACCCTACGCCAAACACTCAAGTTCTTTAAGAATAATCTGTGCGGTGAAAAGTCTGTTCTTAGGAAGTAATCGCCTTCGTTTGCATCTGCCGGGAATGTTGCGCCACTGCCAACTATAACTGCTCCGTTTGGAGGAGTGCCATCGACATTAGGAAGATAAATTCCAGGTGCGTCACCTTCTACATACAAATGACCACCAGCTACATAGTCTGCATCATACGGTGTTTCAGCCGCCGCCAATGCTTGAACTTTATCTGATATAGCAATTTCTGTGCTGTAAGTACTTAATATATTTCGTAAATCGTCAGCACTTTCACCAGTGCCAAGTATATCTCTGTACTCTGGACTGTCTGTTATGTTAGTTAGTTTCACTCTCCACAAGTGGGGCCACCATCTTGCATCGTAGCCTTCTGCTGGTCTGCCTGCATCACTAACAACAAAATATCTATTAACGGCTTCACCGCCACCAAGTAATAAGTCATCTCGTAAATGAGGTAGCTCAACAACATCACCTGCCATTAAACGTCTGCCTAATAAACTAGCTAAGGTATTCATATGGAAAGTCATAAACAATGAGTCATTGTTAACAAACAGTCCAAACTGTGTTAAGTCAAACTCTGGATCACCGGGAGTATAACTGCCACGTAATTCGTAGATATCAGTATCATACTTCCTGTCTCTGTTTTCTAAAAACAGTACATCTTGTATATACAAGTCTCCTGTTCCGGTACTTGCAGTGGTGTCATCAGTGTATGTTCCTATGTATTTGTGTACATAGACTCCTGTTCCACCCGCGTTGATATTCTCGGCAATAATTCTATCTTGAAAATCATAGTCGTTTGTTTTGTTCTTGTTCCATAAACTTAATCTAGGCATAGCAGTATTTATCACTTTCTAAAGTTCTTGACACAAGACGTGATAACTACTATAATGTCTACATACGGAGAGTTGGCTGAGTGGTCGAAAGCGCCTCCCTGCTAAGGAGGTATATGGGTAACTGTATCGAGGGTTCGAATCCCTCACTCTCCGCCACTTACTTAACTAGCTGATGTAATTAAACTAGCCATAAAGCCTATTATACCACCACATGCTGTTATGCCCACAGCAATAGCACCCATATCAAACCAGAACCTTCTAGACTCTGCCTTGAGCGTTGCCGCCCGCATTCTAGCTTGTTGGATTGCTCTGCGTTCTTTCATCATATCTTCATAGAACCCAGCTTGTCCTGAATATATTAAAAACTCTCTGAGTTCCTTCTCAAGATTTGCCATTTTATGTTTGGCGGCTGTTATTTCTAGTGCCTGTGCTTCTACACTACTGCCACTGAATAACTTTTTAATCATTGGTTGATTTTGACCGTATTGGCTAGCACCTATTATCTGATCCTTAGCATCAAAGAACTTACCAAAATATCCAGCAACATCTTCTATTTCTCGACCCGCCGCGACTGCTCGTTGAATGCCCTTGAAGGCGGCATTTGCCAGGCTAATTGCCCCTGCTATCTCTATCATGTGCGTCTCCTACGACCCGTATGACCTACAATAGTACTTATCTAAACCACAAATACCGGTAAAAAACGGTTGACTTACCAGCAAAATACTGTATAATAGTATACATATTAACGCAAAGAGGCAGTAGTTACATGGCATATTACACTCATACAGCAGATCCAATAGGCGTTTTCACTGAAAAAGAATACGGAAATTACTTTGAATTTAGTAATAATCCAGATAATTTTGCATTTTGCGAAGACCACCCACATGTTGTATGGGTAGGATCTCATGGAGTTGGGGGAGATAGCGGACGCCGTTATGCTACTGTTAAGAAGACAGTTGCTTATGTGGTAGTTGGTGAAGACGAGTTTGGACTTCCTGTTGTTGAGAAGTGGAATATCAAACAGCGTAAAGATTATTTCGTATAACAGACAAGCACATTAACTCTGTGCTAGTAGTAAGTTGTTCCTTCTATGATAGAACTTAGGGTAGTTCCTAAGAATTGGAACACGATGACAGTAGTCCGTACACTTGGGTACGATAGTTTGAAGCGGTGGAGAACTGAAGATCTCGGTTCCGGGAAGCTGTTAAAACACCAATACTTATTTATGAGTTAGTGGTCTAATGGTAAGATGCAGGTCTCCAAAACCTTGCGATTGGGGTTCGAATCCTTACTAGCTCGCCAAATTGAAATAGGATAGATGTAATGACAGATACAGATTATCGTATGATACGCAATGCAATGAGAACCCCAGACGGCACATTATTGCAAAGCCGACACCGGCATGATTATGTTACTCACAAGGATAAGAACGGCAACGAGTACATGGTTGATGGTGGATTAAGTTATATTCGTTCCAGTGCCAACGGTGACGAAGAATTGTTGACCGTTACACTTGCAGATTCTCATGAACAGGTTAGAGAGTCATGTGATTGGGGAACATATGGCATTGCCGGCGATCAACCGCTGTCATATATTACTTTGTGTGACATGACCACTGACCACATTGAAGCCGTCATTAAGAATGTGCCGTCAATCAATCCAGCAATTAAAATTGCTATGCAGAACGAGTTGGAGTATCGCAATGACAATGCCAAATGAAAGGTGTAATGCTGTAAATAACACAAGGCAGTTCCTTGTAGACTTAATGGATCCCAAGAAAACTCCACGAGTACCGAGTGCTGTACGAAAAGAAGCATATCGTTGCCTAAAGCATTACCCTGGTGAATATCATATGGAAGAGGCGGAAAAACAAGCACCTAAAATATTTGGGGATTGGAATAGTGGATTATAATCCCGACAACTGGGTAATATTAAAGATCAAAGAAGGCAAAGGTACATTCCCCTTCTACAAAGTTCTAGCAGGATGGAGTGGTGGTTACTTAGATGGTGACAGTTGGCGAATGAACAGTGGTATTACTCTTGTGTTTGATCGTGAAGATGAAATTCATTTTCATGGTGAAAGCGGATCACTCTACAGATGCCACAAAGAAGGTTATGGTTTGCGTATGAATAACGCAGGTGTCTATAACCAGTTAAGAGAACGACAGCAATTCAAAGGGCAAGTACAGTTGATGCCCGAAGATACTGATTGGAGTAAACTAGTATGAATGGATTTAGAAGGTTACAAGAGCGTCTAACTGCTGAAGGTTGGTATGTTGGTTGTGGAGAATCATTTTACGTTGACTAGGAGAGCCGTATGGCCTATAGCAAAGAAGTACTTGATCATTATGAGAATCCTAGAAATGTCGGCACAATGGATCCAAACGACCCAACTGTAGGCACTGGCATGGTAGGAGCACCAGCATGTGGTGATGTTATGAGACTACAGATAAAGGTAGAGAATGATATAATCACTGATGCGAAGTTCAAGACTTACGGCTGTGGAAGTGCTATTGCATCTTCTAGTCTTCTTACTGAATGGGTCAAAGGCATGAATCTTACTGATGCGAACTTAGTAAAGAATACTGAACTAGCCGAAGAACTTGCTTTACCACCAGTTAAGATACATTGTAGTGTGTTAGCTGAAGATGCCATTAAGTCTGCGATTAAAGATTACAAGGACAAGGGTTTATAGACGAAAAAAAAGACAATCTGTGAAGACTGTCTTTTTTAAATAGTTTGCGTGACTGGTAGGAACCCCACCTGCATACTTGATGCTACACCAGTTATTCCTTCTGTGAGTTGTTTATAAACGATCACACTTGCCTCTTGTCTAATTAAAAACATTAACACGCACCCATACTGCTATTTATACAATTAAAAAACCCGAAAGTGACATATGTTATATTCTACCTATAGGAAACCGAGAAAATTAACAAAAAAGATACTAGATGACACTCTAGCTTTTGCTGAGGCGTACCTAGATTTACCATACTCCACATACCTCAGCATAGACTTTCTAGTTCAAGAGCATGATCAGCACTTTGGATTCTGTATGGATATGGATAAGAAAGAGTTAGAATTCTCTATAGAGATAAATAGGAACACCAGCACAGAGCAGATGCAAGCAACACTGTTTCATGAGTTAGTCCATGTTAAACAATACATCGACGGAAGACTTGTGTCGGGTGAAGGAAGAAGTCCTTCTACGTGGTTCGGTATACCAATTGATGACGAATATGATAAATTGCCATGGGAGATCGAAGCATTCGCCTTAGAGAAAGAAATGTTAAAGGAGTTTATGTTTGGAGGTAGAATACCTAATGGACATTGAATTTTTAGATATTGTGGACGGTGACATCAACATGGCAATACCATTGTACATAATGGCATTGCATTCACATTACGAATCGGATAACCCACTTATAACGGATTCGTACTTCGAAAAATTAACAAAGAAAGTGCTTGACAATTGGGACAAATTAGTGCATAATCATAAGTATAGAATCGCAAATGAAAGTGGGCGATTAAAGTTTTCGGGTGAGTATCCGAGAGGAATTGAGAACGTTATTAGATCATTAAAGGAAGCATATTATGGGAAAGACTCGACTAGAAACAGCAGTAGACGAAGCATTACATGAAGCTAGAATACTTGAATGCGCTTATGATAAATATGACGAAGAGAACGTAAAGAAGACTGCAATTCGTTTATCTGGCGCACCAGCAGAGTTTGTGAATATGATATTCAATCAGAGTTATAGGCGACTATCTCTGTGAGTATGCACATGATCAAGGGCATTTATGCACCATCTAGCAAGAAGCGCAAAGCCAAGAAGTTGGATATGGCAAAGATGGAAATTGAATGGCGTAGGTACAATAAAGAAATGCGTAGGGGTAACCTACACAGACTTCAGTTTGCAAGTGTTGACGAATACGTAATGTATCGTTCAGGAAAGCTAAAACTTAAAAAGAAGGATTTTGTACCCTATGCCCCGAAAGAGACGTATCGCCAACAAACAAAAGATTATGCAAGCCTCTCGGAGGAGACAATTCCGGATGTCTGTGCAAAAAAGGAGCGACCCGTCTATACAGGAAGCTATATTATTGGAATCGCAACGATGCACAAATCGAATGCAGTCCCAGTCGGAAGAGGTGACGACCCAAAACACTACGCCCAAATGAGGAGATAAGATGATGACAGTAACAGTAAAGAAAGGTTTAAAGTATTACGAAAGTGATGTGAGTCAAGACGATCAAAAGTACACCGGATGGTATTGGTGTAGTGATAGAAAGGCTTTCTATCGTTGGGATCAAATGCGTAATGAACCTGCTTTTAAAAACAAGGATTAATTATGAATGATAAATTAGAAATGACGGATGCACAGATGTTAAGTAGACTAAGATCAATGGCATACTGGGTATCTAAAGAGCCGTGGGGACCAATCGCTGATAGATTTGAAGAGATGTCTCTGAAACAACTCATGGATTTAGAAGTTAAAGTGATGTCAACACGAGCTAATAGCCTCAGTAAGGGCTAACAGCATATTATAAATAATAACATACAGACTATAATCCTAATTAAAGTGTAGATGGAATGCAGAAATTCAAAAGGTGGCTAAACGAAGTGGCAACATTCAGTCCTAAAAACTTTCCCTCAGGACCTGGTAACAATAAAGATTTTACTGGTGCCGGAGAAAGAACTACGTATGCCCCAACCTCTCTAAACGACTATAAATTCAAAGAAGGGTTTGTGGTTTCTAAGCCTACTAATATGTACCGAGAAGATGGTAGTATCAGACGGCAAATGAAGAAAGATGAGAAGGTATGGTTTACTCTGCCTGCAACACTACATCGTTCAACAGAGTTTGGAATCACTAAACGCTCAACTCTTGCACCAGCTTCTCTTGTAGGATTTGATCAGAAGCCAGACGGCTACATAGCAATTAGTTCAGTTATTAAGCCAGCAGGTGCCAATCAGGGACGTGTAGGATCTGGTTCAGCTACGCAAGATATGGTAGCACAGCATGTTAAAGATATGGCATACAAGAAAGGTATTGAGGTAGAATCGGAGTTCAAAACTGCAAAGCCTGGTTCAACTATTCCCGATCTAGTAATGACTATCGCTAAGTCTGTCGTACAGTTCGAGATTAAGGGTGCTAATAATAGAACAGCTCCTATTACATTCTTTGACAAGTCAGTGAAAAGAGCAGGACGTAAAATTGATCTGATAGAAGAGATCGCTGATGTTTATATCAAGTTCTTGAAGGTCAAGAAAGAAAAGCCTGTGATTACTAAGTTCAGCGAAAAGGGTGACTTCTCTCAAGCTGGTAGTGTTAGTACTCTTATGAAAAGAGGCAAGTTTCCTCTAACCTTTGTAGGACTCATAGACTTTTTTCATGCACGTGACCCATCTATCGGATTAGCAGGTGATGAAGGTGTAGTAAAGTCTGGTAAACTTCCAAAAGAGTTTGCTATCAACGACAGCACGACTTTAACAGGTTTACGACAAGTTATCTTAGATCACTTCAAAGACGGTGGAGATGATTACTTCGTCATACATAATAGATCAGGAGATGATGTTGAAATATATTATGTCGGAGGCGGCAAAGCAAAGAATGTTTTAAAAGCGCCAGCTCTTCCTAAGTTCAAATCATTTGTGTTAGCAACATACGGTGGTGCCTCTGGTGGCGCTACAAGAGTAGGATTAAAGATAAAACTATGAAACGTTTAGCAACATATATAACCGAAGACAAAAATGTTCATATGGAACACCTCGAAGACAATCTGCTAAATGCTGGTGTTGATGGTGCCCGTGAGTCTATTAACTATCTACGTGCATTGCGTGATATGTTAGCAGGTGATTCGAAAGCCGCTGTAAATGTCACAGTGAAGTGGGATGGTGCACCCGCAGTATTTGCAGGCAAAGATCCTTCTGATGGCAAGTTCTTTGTTGCTAAGAAGGGAATCTTTAATAAGAATCCTAAGGTCTATAAGACTATGAAGGATATCGATGATGATATCGCAAAGGGTGATTTGAATGTTAAAATGAAGTTGGCACTGAAGCATTTGCCAGCATTGAATATTAGAGGGGTGATTCAAGGTGATTTCCTATATGCGAAGAAAGATTTACGAAAAACGAATATTGATGGAGAATCGTATATTACTTTCCATCCTAATACCATTGTTTATGCGATACCAGCGAAAAGCAAACTTGCTACACAAATCCTCGGATCCGAGATCGGTGTGGTTTGGCACACTGAATACAGAGGTAAATCTTTTGAATCAATGTCTGCAAGTTTTGGAAAGGAGATCGCAAGCAATCTCAAAACGAACAAATCAGTATGGTCAGTAGACGCAATATACAAAGACTTATCAGGCACAGCCACAATGACTAAAGCTGAGACTGCTCTAGTTACTGCTAGCCTATCTAAGGCAGGCAAACTGTTTAACACAATTAAACGAGCAACATTCGATGGCATTACAGAAAATCCAGAGTTGTTGGTTCGTACAAAGACCTTCATGAATGTTCAAGTTCGTGCAGGCGCAAAGATTGAAAATCCCTCAAAGTTCGTAACTGAGTTAATGGATTACATCTATGCATACTATCAGAAAGAGATTGATAAACTGAAGACCGAGAAGGGTAAAGCTGGTAAAGAAGCAAAGCGCAAGGAAATATTATCCTATTTCTCTAATACTGACAAAGCACAGATCGTGGCTCTGTTTACTCTATACAACCAGATCATAGATGCTAAGTTGACTATCATACGTAAGTTAGATAAAGCAAAGAACGTAGGTACATTCCTCAAGACTGCTGATGGTTACAAAGTGACGGAGCAAGAAGGTTTTGTTGCTATTGATCGTATGGGTAAGAATGCGGTTAAGCTAGTCGATAGACTACAGTTCTCTAAAGCCAACTTCAATGCTGATGTCATAAAGGGCTGGCAGAAGTAATAGTTACCAAACGCATAACGAGTATGCCCAAAATTCATTGTTAAAAGCGATGCAAATTTAGTTTTCCTGTATAAATATATGTGTTAGAACAGTCTAACAACGACATATACAGGAGAAAAATAATGTCACAACTAACTACGGTATTATCTGATTGGTTCAGCATCACAGACACATTCAAAAGAATCTCGGCTAAACTATCAGAAGCAAGTCGCACTCGTAAGACAATCAACACACTCAATAAACTTACCGATAGAGAACTAAAAGATATTGGTTTGCATAGAGGAATGATTCATACAGTTGCTAATCAAGTACACACTAATCCTAATTTAGGTGGCTGGGTATAATGACTACTATGAATGTATACTATTGCACTTTTTGTTCCTGGATATCACGTAGACTAGATGGCATATACGCTACACTTGAATCAGTGGGTGCCGCAAGAGCCGCTTCTCAGTTAGCTAGAATGGGATATCACGAACAGGCAAAGGCTTTGATGTTGATGCGCCAAAATGGGAAGCTGTGAATAGACTAATAATAATACTAATGATCGTGACCATAATGAGTGATTCATCATCTGCTAGACAGAAGAAACTCTTACTTCAGCCAGCTCGACTATTCTCTCATATAAATAGACTATAAGAGTCTAATATAAAGCAGGCTTTTAATGCCTGCTTTTCGCATTTTAAAAAAGGAGAAATAATATGAATTGGTTAAAAGGAAGATTTTTAGAAAGAACCAGTCTAGACGCTGGTGTTATTGTAGCTGGTTGTGTAGCAATCATTCTATTTGGTGGTATCGTTAAGATTGCAGCCTGGGCTGGTCTAGCATACGGTATCTGGACATTTGTTAAATCGGAGAAATGAAAATGAGTACGTTTGAAGAAATGACTAAGAAAGAACTAGAGGCTTATGGACGTGAGATGGGCATTGAACTAGATCGCAGATTCAGCAAGTCGGATTTAATCGCTGAACTAGAAGCTTTTGAAATGTTTGATGAGCCAGCTGTCATAGACGAGATCACTGTCGATATCGAAACAGAACTTGACGAGATTGATGCTCTTGATCATCCATTATTTGGTGACGTAGCTAGAGTAGATGAAGTAGGATTTCGTGTTGATACTGATCTACCACATGGTGGTCCAGAGAATGATCCATTAATACAAGACACTATTGATATTCCTATCCCTGCTCCTATCATCGATGAAGTAGATCCAGCTATAGCCGAACAAGAACAAAAAGATCGAGCCCGTGCCCTTCAGAACATAAATGAAGACGCAGTACAAGCTGAAGCTAGAACAATTGCTTCACGTCTGGGTCTAGAAGAAGCACAGACAGAATATGATATGCTTAAAGCTCACTCAGAAACGTTGAGAGCCGCATACAATGTTGCAGTTGAAGACCTGTAAGTAGTTACCTTATTATATAAATAAAGATGAGTCACCACGATTGGTGACTCTTTTACACCAAACGTTTGTAGTTAGACTCAGGTAAACCTACGATAAAGAGGAAATAATGGAAAAAGTAATTGGACAAAAGTCAGACGAAAAGGCTATCGCTGATGAGCCCGAAGAAGAAAAGCCAGTAAAGACAAAAAAGAAAAGCGTAAAACAATCTAGTGAGGACGAACTCCTCAACAAGAACGCTATAGAAATCAATCCAAGATTGGAAGAAGCTGTCATGAGAACTGTTGTTCTCGGTTGGGGCAGAATGAATCCTATTACATCTGGACATGGAATTCTAGTAGATAAGATCAAAGACGTTGCTAGAAAGAACAAAGCAACTCCTCTCGTTTACATATCACACAGCCAAGACCCTAAGAAAAATCCACTCGATTATGACGATAAGATCATGATCGCAAAGAAGGCGTTTGGCAACAACATAATTCAAAAATCCAAATCTAGAACTATTATCCAGATCATGCAAGAACTGGAAACTAGGTTTGAGAAGGTCATCCTCGTTGTAGGTGACGATAGAGTTAAACAATTCGAAACTCTACTCAACAAGTACAACGGCAAAGACTACACACTAAAAGAGATCGAAATACAGTCTGCTGGTAAAAGAGCAGATCCAGATTCCGACTCAGCTAAAGATTTATCCGCTGCCAACATGTCTGCTTCTGTAATGCGTAAACTGGCATCCGAAGGTGACTTAGCTGGATTCAGTAAAGGTCTACCAAAGAAACTTAAATCTGATGCACAAGATATCTACGACATGGTTCGTGGTGGCATGAAGATCGCTGAGATGATGGAAATTGACGAACTCGATGAAGCAATGGACATGCAACAAAGGCGTGCCCGTTCACTACTAATGCGTAAGTACAAAGGTAAGATTGCCGCTGGTCGTAAGCGTATGGCTAAGAAAGCCGCTACTATGGACAAGCTAAGATCAAGAGCAAGAAAAGCCGCTATTAAAATTATTCGTAAGAAAATCGCAGGCAAGAAGGGCGTGAACTATGCCAAGCTTGGACCTGGCGAGAAGATGATGATTGACAAACGTGTAGAGAAGAAGAAGTCTGCCGTTGATAAGATTGCTAAGAGACTCCTACCTATAGTGAGAAAAGCTGACATAGCAAAGAGAAGCAAGGTCAAAAAAGAAGATTTTGATATGGAGTTTGACAACTTTTTGAACGAGTCATTTAACAAGGACTTCGAACAGTTCATAGAAGAACATGCTACAAAGCGACACCACAAGATGTTAAACGCAGACGGTACTATCAAAATAGACAAACGTTTTCGTGCATTCCGTGCTAAGAAGGACGCAGAGACTCAAATTGATGAGATTACTATTAATACCGATGCAGAGAGAACTCTAAAGAAACAGCACAAAGATGATCGCCAGAACATGAGTCGAGATCATGAGCGTGAGATGGACGGGTTACTAACACGTGAACTGCGTAAGAAAGTGCGTCAAGTCAATAACAACAAAGAAGAGTTCGTAGACGAAAATGCTTTGATCAATTTTATTGAAGAGACCGCTAACGATATCTTTGACCAAGTAACATTAGATGAGCAGAAGATTGAGCAAAGTTTAGAAGCCAAGTCGATTAAGTCTGGAGTTGAATTAGAAATCATTCAGCACGTATACGAAGAGGCTATGGAAACATACGTTGAATCGGATACTATGGACATTCATCAATGGGCATTCTCATGCGTTAACGCTAGTATTGCTAACATGGACGAAGGCAAGAAGGGTGGACTATGGGATAACATTCATAAGAAGCGTAAGCGAATTAAGGCTGGCTCTAAAGAGAAAATGCGTAAGCCTGGTACAGACGGTGCTCCCACTAATGACGATTTCGAGAACGCAAGATCAGAGGGCTATTCATCTGACAGAAGTAAGAAGACTAAAGATACTCTTGCAAAACATGATAAGAGAATGATTAACAAGTCTAGAGAATCTATCAAGAAGTACGGCAAGAAGGAAGATCAAGAAGTTGAAGAAGCT
>Ga0209816_1000025_pt1 | contig 123592 bp, 122 predicted proteins | sample CoawatmetaG01DNA_FD_187509 | JGI IMG/M metagenome (GOLD analysis project Ga0209816, IMG submission 187509) | Marine microbial communities from the West Antarctic Peninsula - Coastal water metaG017-DNA (SPAdes) (version 2) | ecosystem: Environmental > Aquatic > Marine > Coastal ...
CCGTGCTGCGGATACCAGCTTGGCCAGCGACCATATGTGGCCGCACCCAAAGGCCGTACATATGAACGCAAGCGATCAAAATACCGCCGCTCATATCTTGCAAGAGGGAGCCGTCCACATATGTAGTGAGTCACGAGCGGCTGTCCGGCATGATCCGTGCCAATGATGCAACCAGCGAAAGCCTGATCGCCTTTGACGACGGCGGATCGATCGTTGCGGCGGCGATGCTGGCCGGGGACGACATCGCGAAAACCGCAGAGGTCGCCGTCGCCATCCGGCGCGACATGAAGGCGCGAGGTATCGGCTGGACGTTGCTCGACCATCTGGTCGGTCATGCAAAACGAAAGGGATATCACACGATCGAAGCGCTAGAGGATCGCGACAACCAATCCGCCATCACGATCGAGAAGGAAATGGGTTTTATCCCTCATCCAGTCGAGAGCGATCCCATGCTGGTCAGGCTAACGCGCGATATCGTCTGATCGACGCGCGCCGCCTCGATAAGATCCTACCCGAATACGATGCCAATCACCCCTTCTCCCATTGTACATATGAACGCCAAAAGCGGTTGAATTTGACGTTTCCGATCGTATTTACATCCCATCATTTTCAACCGCGTTGGTACAGCGAGTAGGTACAGCGTGGCTGATCGTGAAACACAAAAAGCCCGGAAAACCGCGCCTTTTATGTTTGTGACATCCCTCCCGTAGGGGTCACCAGCCGGTCGCTGGAATGGCGATGTGCGCGATCCGGGATGGGTTGGACAAACGGTAGGCAAGGCGGTTAGGCAAAGTCACGACCCGCGCTCGTCCGAAAACTGGCTGACGGCCTTGGCGATAGCCGCTTCAGCAAGCTGTTCTGGGCGGCATCCGCAACGTAAGTAGCCACCTCCGCATCCCCTTTGCAGCCACCCACAGCCTTCATCTGCTGCTGCGTCGCCTCCACCGCTACCGTCCGCCGAGCGATGGCCTTCCGCAGGCCATGCGCCGCGCATTGCGGCAGGCCCGCCTCGTCGCACCACTCACGCATCTTGTTACCCAGCCCCGCCACAGTGAACGGCTGTCCGTCATCGTTGACCAGATAGCTCGTCAGTTCATGTCAGTTGACGACGACAGGCGGACACCACCCGCCTGGTCCGTCGGACGACATTACCGCAAGCAAACAAGCCGCTTCGGATCGCACATCGTGGCCCGTGATATCTGTGGGAGGGTGTTTATCTCAGCACCCGCAGCAGTCACGCTCAGGACCGCACGAGGCGTCCAGCGGCGAAGTCACGGGCAAGCGCGATGAAAGCTTGTAAGGCCGCCGAGGAATTGCGCCGATTGGAATAGTACAGACACAGCGGTTCAAGCGGCGGCGTCCAGTCTTCGAGGATGCGCACGAGCCGGCCGGCTGCGATATCGTCGCGAACGTCCACTTCCATGAAATAGCCGATCCCGATGCCATTCGTCGCTGCAATCCGCGACAGCGACGCCTCGTCGAGCGTCATCGGTCCCACGACGTCGATCTGCAGCTCCTCGCCGTCTTTCTCAAAGCGCCATTGGAACAGGGCGCCGTTCGGCAAGCGGATGCGCAGGCATGGGTAGCTTAGCAGTTCCTGCGGCACCTGGGGTATCGTCCGGTTTTCGAAGAAGGCGGGTGACGCCGCGACGGCCATGCGGCGAACTTGACCTAGCGGGATGGCGATCGCGTCGCTCGGCACCAAGTTAGCGCTACGCACCCCCAGATCGAAGCCCGCTGCGACGACGTCGACCAGCCGTCCCTCGGTGACGAGATCGATATGCACCTGCGGGTAACGCCGTAGATAGGCCAGGACGAGAGGCGCCATGATTTCCCGCGCCGCGGTCGCAAAGGCGTTGATGCGTAACGTGCCCGATGGCACCTCCTGCTGCGAGCGTGCAGTGTTCATCGCCTTCTGGATGTCTTCAAGCGCAGGCTTGATCTGCGCGACGAAAATCCGCCCGGCGTGCGTGAGCGAGACGCTGCGGGTGGTGCGGTTGAACAGCCGCACCGCCAGCTCGCGTTCGAGCTTGCCCACCGCGTTGCTGATCGCGGTCGTCGACAGGCCGAGGTCGAGCGCCGCCGCACGGAACGAGCCACACCGGACAATGGCGAGCACCGCCTCGAGTTCGATCAGCGATTGACGACCCATTATCCCGTTTTCCGTGACACGCTATGCCGATTTGTCTCAATTATCACTTGGAATGTCCATCGCTAGATCGGGGTCATCACCAGCGAGGAGATGACCATGTCCATGGACTTACCCAGCCCCATCGCCGATTATGTCGAGGCGAACGCCCGCCTTGATGTCGACAGCATGTTGACGCCCTTCCAGCCCGACGCCGTCATCATTGATAACGGCAAGCGGTTCGAAGGACGGCCGGCAATTCGGCAGCTGCTCGAAGACGACGTGATCCCGGTGAAGGCGATCTTCACGCCCGACAGTGTCCGCGAAGAGGGCGGCGCCGTCGTCGTCGAAGGTCCCGCGCACGGTGACTTCCCGGGCAGTCCGCTCCGCTTCACCTACCGCTTCCAGCTGACGAACGGTGCCATCGAGACCTTGGAGATCACCGTATGAGCATCACGATCGATCCCACGGAATTCGCCGGCAAGCGTGTGCTTGTCAGCGGGGGAACCAAGGGCCTCGGCCGCGCGACCGTCGAGCGCTTCCTGGCCGGCGGCGCACGGGTCATCACGGCCGCGCGGGCCATCAAGGATAGGATCGATGGCGTCGACTACGTCCAGGCGGACCTGACCACGCCTGACGGCGGCGCGGCGTTGGCCAGGGAAGCGCTCGAGCGGCTGGGCGGGATCGATATCCTCGCTCATGTCGTCGGTGGTTCGGCCTCGCCGGCTGGTGGCTTCATCGCCTTGACCGACGAACACTGGCTTGCCGAGCTGAACCTGAATTTATTGGCAACCGTCCGGCTCGATCGCTTGCTGATCCCGCAGATGGTCGAGCGGGGCGACGGCGTTGTGGTACACGTCACCTCAATCCAGTCCGTTCTTCCGATGCCGGATTCGACGACCGGTTACGCCGCCGCGAAGGCTGCGCTTCGGACCTATAGCAAGTCGATCTCTAAGGAGCTCGGGCCGAAGGGTGTGCGGGTCAACGCCGTGTCGCCCGGCTGGATCATGACGGACGCCACAGGCGACTTTCTCGCCATGCTTCAGGCAGCCAACGGCGGCACGATCGAAGACGCCCGCCGGTCGGTGCTCGACGCGCTGGGTGGGATTCCGATCGGCCGGGGAGCCGAACCTGAGGAGGTGGCCGACCTGATCGCCTATCTCGCCGCCGACCGCGCCGCCGCGATCCACGGCGCAGAGTTCGTCATCGACGGCGGGACGATCCGCACCGTTTGACCGTCTGGTCGTTGCTCGCCCCCTACGGCGAGTGACGGCCTACGCTGTCTTCGCCCTGACCCAGTTATGGTCATTCAGCTTCGTCTCGCAGCTTATGCCGAGCGGACGTTTATTCCTGAGTCAGGCGGCAGCGGCGGCTCACCATATACCAAGCGCATGATGAGCGATTACAAGACACGACCGCTAGCAGCTTCCACTTCACACTTCAGATCGCTGATCGTAACTGTGCTATCGGCATGGGCGGCGGGCGAGCGGTTCGACAACGCAAAATGGACCGCGATGGTCACCGCAGAACCCGGCGCCGACGCGCGAGGTCGTTTCGATCGGCCGATCCTCCACGGCACCGACACACTCGATCCGCGCAGCGACATGTTCGGGGCATGCTTCAGGCGGCCGGCGACGACGTTCGACAAGAACGCCAAGGCGATTGCCGGCTATCGTTGGGTCCGTACGCCAAGCATCCCCGACCTGCGGCCCTAGGCGGCATCCCGCACGAGGCTGACCTGGTTGCGGCCGGCGCGCTTGGATCGATACAGCGCTTCGTCCGCCTCGGCGAGCAGGGCGGCGAAGCCCTCGCCCGCGACATCGCCGCTGGCGACGCCGATGCTGGCGGTGACGGGCGGCAGATCGCCGAACCGGCCCCATTCGCTCCGCCGGTGGGTCAGCACCGCTTCCTCGACCGCCGCACACACCCGGTCCGCCGTCTGCGCCGCGACGGCCAGCGAGCGGCCCGGCAGGACGAGCAGGAATTCGTCACCGCCCAGCCGGGCGAAGCGCGAGCCCGGACCGCCCACTTCGCGCACCGCCGCGGCCACCAGCTGGAGCGTGCGATCGCCCTCGGCATGACCCATCCGATCGTTGAGCGCCTTGAAATGATCGAGGTCGATCAGGATCAGCCCGGCGCGCCCCGTCATCCGCGCCCGCAGCCGATCGAGGCCGGTGCGGTTCAGCGCGCCCGTCAGCGCATCCTCGGTGGCGAGGCGCAGCAGCGCGCGCTCGGCCCGCTCGGCCGCGACCAGCGTCGGCAGGTTACCGCGCATCGGCCAGCAGGTGGCCAGCGCCATCGCCATCCAGATATTGTTGATGAAATCGAAGTGCGCATTCATGCCGAGCGCGAACGCCGTCGAGAGGCTGCCGCGGCCGAAGCCGATCACGGCGGTCAGGACGAAGGTGCCGCCAAGCATCCAGGCGGTGCGGAGGCGCTCGTTCCGAGCCAGACGCAAGGCCGTCACCGCGGCCCAGATGTCCGCGATCATCATCGTATAATCGATATAGGCGATCCGCTGCAGGCGATGCGCGGGATCATGCGACAGCAGGGGCACCAGCGAGACGGCCAGAAGCGCGGCGACCAGTCGCGGCCAATGGGGATTGCGCCCGGCCAGCAGCCGCACGCCCTGCGTCACCAGCACCGCCCCGCACAGCGACAAGATGGCGCCGGCGGAAACGCGAAAGGCGCGATCGAGGGCCGGCAAGTCGAAGACCGCCATGCCAATGCCCAGCATGACATAGCCGCCGCCCCAGAAACTCCGCCAGCCTGCCACGCCCTCGCGCGTGCCCGAGGCCAGCGTGACGACCCCTGCGACGATCGTGAACAACGCCGTCAATACGTAGATTGTCATTTGATCGAGCGGCAATCGTCTGCTCCCATGCCTCGTCACGCACGCGTTACCCGATCCAGGTTAATCAATCCTGCGTGGGCGCGAGCGTCGACCGGCGCGCGATCCGTCCGGACGGACGATCGGCCGTCGGCGGCTAGCTTCTGGCAGCTTTCCGACCGCAGAGACCCACAAATGCTCATCCGCAGCCTATCGCACGCGCATGCTATGCCACATTCGTTCGAGCTTCAGGTAGCCGCCCTTGCCGGCCCCCCCCGCTCCGGCAGCATTCCGAACCCCGGCGGCCCCGCGGCGTCGAACGAACAAATCCCGTTGACTCTTAATTCTACATATGTTGTCATTCGGCATGGCACGGAACAGGCAACCCTCGAAACAGATGCGCCTCCTTCTCGCGGTCCTGTCGCAGCAGCGCAGCGAATGGCGCCACGGTTATGACCTGCTGAAGGACACGGGGTTGTCGTCGGGCACGCTCTATCCCCTCTTGATGCGGATGAGCGACAACGGGCTGGTCGAGGCCGAATGGCGCGAGCCTGCGCAACCCGGGCGCCCGCCCCGCCATGTCTATCGACTGACCGCGAACGGCTTCGCGCTGGCGATGGAACTGGCCAGCGGCGACGCAGCACTTTCCGGCAAGGAGATGCTGGCATGAGGATGTCATTGTCCCAGGCGATCATGGCGGTCGCCACCGCCTGCATGGGCGAGGACCGTCAAACCTGGTCCCAGGCGATGAAGGCCGAATACCATGCCGCAGCCGCCGAGGGGCAGGGACTATCCTTTGCGGCGGGCTGTTTCGTTGCGGCGTGGCGGGAAATGTTGGGCAGCGCGACAGGGCGGTTCGTCCTCACCAGCTATGCCGTCGCGCTGGGCATCATGGTTCCGATGGCCACGATCGAGATCGGCTGCGCGGTCTTGGGCTTCCCCTATCTCTATCCCGACCAGCATGGCCTTCCGGGTGCGCTCCTCGTCGGCGGTTCCCATGAGGCGTTGCTGCGGCCCACCTATCTGGGAGCCATTCCGGCAATGGCGTTCATTCAACTCATGGCAGGGGCCGGGCACCTGCGGCTCGCATGGTCGCTGCTGGAACGCGACTGGTCCAGCGCGCTTCGCTGGTCGCTGTGGACGCTGGCCGGAATGACCACGCTCGTCATCTTCATGGGTGTGTTCTTCCTCGATAGCCGTCAGGCGTTGATGCAGGGCTGCGTGGTCGGGATCGAACTGGCCATCCTCCTCGTCATCATGCGTCGGCACGCCGAGCTTCACCGCTTCGCTCCAACCGAGCATCCCGGCTGATCCTCTAGCCGACGAAAAACGGACGATCGGATGCGAAGCTTCGGGGTCATGATCCCGGAGACGGTGAAGGCGCGCCTGCGCTGCCCACCACAGCCATTGCCCACGCTGAGGCGATGCCTCGGCTATCCATGGAGAGGTTGCATGCTGCGTTTGCCTTTACATCGCTCGACTATATTTCTGGCGGCTGCCGCGACCATCGCGGGCCTTGCCAGCGAAGCCGTCGCCCAACCGGAAAGCGCTCGATCAGAAGCAGCAGCGCCGTCGCCTTTCATGGGACGATGGGAACTGGACCTGACGCGCATGCCCAGCACCTACGGACCGCCTCCCAGGCGGGTCGTCTACAGCTTTCAGGACATCGGTGAAGGCAAGTGGCGGATGGTCGTCGACATCACCGGTCAGGACGGCCACGTCCGGCACATGGCGGCATCTTATCGTCCCGATGGAACGATGGCGCCCAGCGAGGGAGAAACGAGCGAGGCGGACAGCGTGGCCGTCATGACGCCGACACCCAATGTGCTCGTTCTCAATATCGCGAAGGCGAAGAGGCTGGGATCGGTGCGCGTCTACATCGTGTCGGCGAACAGCAACGAAATGACCGAGTCTGCAGCAGGCCTCACCGACAAGGGAGAGCCGTTCGTCCGCAACTTCCACTACAAGCGATTACGCTGAAGTACTGGCTGCGACGCCGGCCCGACCACCCAAGTGGGCGACAGGGTCGGAGTCGGCGACCAGCCGTCTGAACCGCGCGCCGGTTCGTCAGAGCGGCATCGATCACAATCATCCGTCTTCAGCCGCGTGCGTGCCACGCCACGGAGACTGTCGGCCCTCATACAAAGGCAAAGCCATGAAACGATCATGGGTGCTGAACGCACTTTTGCTGTCCGCCTGTGCAACGCCCCGCACGACGCCGCATCCACCTCCTGACATGGTGGTGCGCTACGCCGACCTCGCGCTCGAGACCTCGGCTGGGCGGACCAAGCTCGTGGAGCGCGTAGACCGGGCGGCTCGAGACTTCTGTGCTGCCTACGACCCGCAGGACGACACTGCGATCTTTGACCCGCATCTTGCCAGCGCTCGATACTGCCCCGGTTATGCGATCCTTTTGTTCATGAACAAAGCGCCTGCTTCCGTGCGCCGCGCGTATCGTGAAGGTGTCGGCAGCAAGTAAACCGGTAAGAGGTGCTTCAGATCGCGAGCGAGCAGCGATGCCAAGGTTTTCGGATGGGATATTTTACAGAAATCAAAGGCGGTCATGGCCTTTCAGGGCTCAGCATTTCACCTTTTCGCGCTCTATTTTTGGAGCTTCGGACTTATAGCAAGTGCGTCAAACACAGAAATCCGTCCCCCTCCGATTTATGGAACTAGCGAGCTTCGGGATGCCATGCCAATCCGCCAAGCTGCGAGCGATCCTTTTCGACGATAATCAGAGCTAATACCAATGACGCTCTTTCCGCCTTTCATGCTGAAAAACGCTTTTGCCCTAATGAAGAAAGCCGTTTCATTGCATCGGGCACCTGAAAGTGAGCGTCCCGATTTCCGAATGTCCGGCGAAAGAAGCGTCTCACGAGAAGGCAGCTGAGGGCGAAAGTGGCAATCCCAATTATCTTCGGTGCCTTGGAGGTCCCGCCCCCCCACGCCGTAGCTCCCATTGCAATACTTGACTCCATCAACTATTCTAAGTCAGCATGGCGGATATGGAAGATGCAGACATAACCGCCATCCGCCGGTTCAACCGCTTCTACACGCAGACGATCGGCGCACTCGATGCGCGGTTTCTTGGGACCGAGGCGACCCTGCCCGAGGCGCGGCTGCTGTTCGAGATTGCGACGCGCGAACCCGTCACCGCGACCGTGTTGCAGGATGCGCTCGACATGGACGCGGGCTATCTGAGCCGCCTGGTTGCGCGCTTCGAGAAGCGCGGCTGGATCGCGCGTGTGCGGCGGGACGACGATGCGCGCGCGCGCGGCGGATGCGATCTATGCGGCGATCTAAGCAGAGGCCACGCCGGCACCACGCGCGGTGCTCAGGCTTATGCATAGCGCCGAGCCGGCTTGATCTCCCCTATTATCGAGAATGTCGCCCGCGCTCCGCATTTGCCAAGCGACACGCCGCGAAATGTGTGCAGATAGCCACCACCGCCCTTCGCTGATCAGCTTGCACTACCATCCCGTGCGTCGCCGTATCGCGTCAGCGTCTGCCGGATGCTGCCCGGCCGGGCGGCCTCTCCCGCGTCGTTGACCAGATGCGCGATCGTGCCCTTGCCGCCGCCCAAAGAGATCGTCGTGACATTCGAGACGCACACGCCCGGCGTATCGGGCACTTCCACGGCGCTTGCGAGCACGATCGACGGATCGGCGGTGAAATTGGCATAGATCCCCATGCCGACCGCCTGATGCTGGCGGACGTGATCGGCGACCTTGTACGCGGCCCACCCGCGCGGCGAATCCGAACGCCAGGCGCGCTGGCTAGGCGGATCATACGGCAATTCGTTCTGGTAGAAAAAGGTGCGGCCGTCCTCGCCATTCCACAGCGTCTGCCAACCTTGGAAATGCTCGACGAACAGGCCATAGCAGGTGACGTGATCCCCGTTGACGACGAGGCCGTGCGTCGCCCGGCTTTCGTCCCAGCCGACGTGGACGCGGCCGCCGTCGCGATCGCCGTGGTCGGCGCGCCAGATCCAGAGATGGTCGCCGATGACATGGTGGCTGTTGATTTCCAGACAGGTCCCGGCGTTCCCCACGGCAGCCCCGCCGACGCGGAAGAAGAGATCGGCGAGCAGTGTCGGATTGTCACGATGATCGCCGTCCGCGCCGCGCGGCCCGATTTGCACCAGCACCGGCGTCGTCTGCGGTCCGGCGTCGACCAGCAGTCCGGCGATCGTCACCCCCGGCACGTCGGCGACGGTGATGGCGGCCGATCCGCCTTCGGCCAGAAGGGTCGCGAGACCGAGGCCGAGGACGATCGTATCGGCCCGCACCACCCGCAACGGTTCGCGCAGGCGATACACGCCGGGCGTCAGCAGCAGATGGCGCCCGGCCGCGAGCGCGCGGTTGATGGTCGCGACCGGCGTGGTCGGATCGGCGATGAGCACGGCGTCCAGCGGCACATGGCGTCCGGCGGGCGCCTGATCCCAGGATATGCCGCGCGCATCACGGCGGAGCGCCGGGACGAAGATCGTCCATTCGCCCCCCGGCCCGACGCACAGGAACGGCTTCTCGCGTACCACCGGCACGGTCGCCACCGTCGTATAGGGTGGAGTCGGGAAGCTCGACGCGGGCGCGCCCGCAACCCCCATGAACATCATGTTCCAGTTCGATCCCTCCCAGCGCTGCATGCGGCTGTTGCGGGTGAACCATTGCTGCTGCGTACCGGAGCGGATCGTCCCGTCCACCCGGCAATCCGCCATGAAGCCGCCGCTCGACCAGCCGCCATCGTCCAGGGCGAGGTCGCCGGTCAGATGGATGCGGCGATAGGGCGCAGCCTGTGACACGGCCCAGCGATCCATATTGTCGGGTGGCCGCACCGTCAGATTTTCGACGCCGCGCCAGAAATTGACCAGCGCCATGCCCTTTGCCCAATCCGCCTCGGCATGCACATGGCCCGCCACGGTGACGTCACCTGGCGTGAGGCCCAATCCCGCCACCTGCGTGAAGAAGCCGACGTTGATGTCGAGGCGGTGATTGCCGGGTTTGAGCAGGATCGCGCGGCGCCGGTCGGTGAAATGCGCGCGCTCCTGTTCCTTGAACCAGCGGTCGATCACCGCCTGTGCACCCGGCTCGTCGCCATCGACGATCAGGACGTTCGGCCCAAGGTCGGGATCGCGGCGTCTGCCGACCGGCGCCGCGTTCGCAAGCGTGCCGAATCCGATCGCCGCCATGCCTGCGACCAGTTCCCGACGTGTCGTATTGCGCATCCTGCCCTCCCCTACATTTCGGTGCCGCATCGACAGTCTTGTCCTTTTAGCCTGGCATGCGCGCACCTCAGGCGAGACGTCCTTGCCGTCCTGTTCGTCACAGACCCTTCCTTTCAGGGACTGGGACCTTCGACAAACACGGCGCCGTCTAGATGGTCTGTTCGAAGCCGGACACCTTTGCACCAGCTTGCCGCCCTGAGTACTGGCCGGCCTCGTGCAAGTGGCCATCTTCCATGTGAAGGCACGGTCGGCGATGTGAAACACCCGCTCGTCATGCGTCGCCATGATGATGACGCAACCCTGCCGCGTCGCGAAGTCGCGCATGACTTTCATCGCCAGATTGCAAGACTCGGCGTCGAGCGATGCGGTGGGCTCGTCCGCGATAATGAGGTCCGGCAGGCGTACGAGCGCGCGGGCTATCGCTACTCGCTGCTGCTGCCCGTCGGACAGGCTGGCGGGGAAGTCGCGCCCACGATCCCCCAACCCCAAGGCCGCAAGCATGGCGTGAGCGCGCGCACGTTCGGCACCCTCCTCCGACTTGGGAAGCATGTACAAGCTAGCCTCGACATTCTCGTAGAGAATCAGCACCTTCATAAGGTTATGCTGTTGAAAAACAAATCCAATGCGGCGGCGCAAATTTAGAATGTCGTTGATGTCCGCATCACGCAGGCTTAGCCCGTTGACGGAAACTTCGCCCTCCACGAACGGACGCAGCGCGCCCAGGATCGTCAGCAGAGTGGTCTTACCCGACCCTGACGGACCGGTGACGATCAACACCTCGCCGTCCCGGGCGGTGAAACCGACGCCGATACTCCGGATTATCGCTTGATTAGCGTTGGCCAATTTCCGATTATTTACATTCACAACACCACGCGCATGCCAGAGGATCAGGGCAGCCGCTGACGGGACACCCCCTTCGACGCCGCAATGAAACGCGGCAATCGGGTGACGGTGTCAGCCACCGTTACAAACATCGGCGAGCGTGCCGGCGACGAGGTCGTACTCCTGAACGATACGAGCGAGGCAGCCGGCGTGGACGTCGATCTGGCGCAGCGCCACCGGGAGCGGGGTTAGGGCAACCAGGCGATCCTTCCAGCGGTCCGCAGATCGTCAGCATGTACCAACCGTTAGCGCTCACACGAATGTCATCAATTCTACGTCAAACTTACACAGGCGGCTCTTAACGCCCCCGCCGGACCGGCAAGGCAGCCGGGTGGGGACCAAATTCATGACTACATTTCGCAGCCTTTTGAAGGCATCGGTGGCGTTTACCCTGGTGACTGGCTCCGTCGCCGCCCAAGCGCAGACGAGCGCCGCGGCTGACCCTGCGCAGGACACGCCGCAAAATCCTGCGCAATCGACCACACAGGCGTCTGATACGGCCGCTGACGGCCAGGACATCGTCGTCAACGGCACCTATGCGCGCAGCCTGGCGGCGGGCATCGAGACCAAGCGCCGCGCCGCCTACGGTGTCGACTCGATCAGCTCGACCGATATCGGCAAGTTCCCGACCCAGAATGTCGCCGAGGCGCTGCAGCTGGTCCCCGGCGTCGCGATCACCCGCCCGCGCGGCGAGGGCCTGTATGTCAGCGTGCGTGGCCTGGGCCCGCAGTTCCAGAACACGCTGATGAACGGCCGCACCATCGCGCTGAACGACCTGATCGAGAATGGCGGCGCCGCCGGTCGGCAGTTCCGCTTCGAAATGCTGCCCGCCGAATTCACCTCCAGCATCGACGTGGTGAAGACCCCCACCGCCGACATGAGCGAGGGCGCGCTGGGCGGCAATATCGACGTCAAGACCTTCCACCCGCTGGAGGTCGGCAACAAGACGACCGTCAATATGCGCGGCACCTATACCAGCCAGACCAAGCAGGTCCGCCCCAACGTCACCGTGCTGACCAGCGCGAAGAACAATGACGGCACCTTCGGCATCCTGGCGGGCGCGCAATATTGGGGCAAGACGGTCCGCAACGACCGCTTCATGAATTTCGGGTGGCTGACCGACCGCTATACCGATGCGTCGCGCGGCGGCGCGCCTGCGGGTCTCTATTCGCCGACTCGCACCCGTCCCACCGTGGAGACCGAGGACCGCAAGCGCATCTCGGGCATCGTCTCGGCCCAGTGGCAGCCGACCGCGGAGCTGCAGACGACGCTGGACGTGGTCGCGACCCGGCTGGACGTCGCCTATGACGAGTTCGGCCTCGACATCTATCCGGACGACAACAACGTCTCGATCGGTGGCGTCAAGCAGCTGCCCACCATTCTTCAGCCCGGCTATACCGTCGTTGGCGACACGATTACCAAGGCGACGATCGCCAACGCCCGCTTCATGGCGTCGCGCGAATACAGCCTCAATCGCCATGACCTGATCACCATCGGACTGAAGCAGACCTGGAACCCGGATCGCTGGCATGTCGCCGCCAACGTCAACTGGTCGGCCGCGCACAGCTATCACCCCGACTACCGCACCGGCACCGTGCGCAGCCGTGCCTATTTCATCGCGCCGCTGACCTATGACGCCAGCGGCGGTTATCAGAACATGCCGACCTTCAGCACGCCGGTCGACGTCACCAACCCGGCCAATTACAAGCTGTACCAGTTCAACATCGCGCCCAAGGACAGCAAGGACTGGGATTTCTATTCGCGCCTCGATGTCGGCCATGATTTCGACGGCTTCCTGTCGAAGCTGCAGGCGGGCGGCGAATATCACTGGCGCAAGCGCGACTATTTCCGTCGCGATTACCTGATCGACACCGCGACCAACCAGCCGCTGACCAATCTGGGCGCGGGCGCCTATCAGCAGCTGCCCTATGACGACTTCCTGTCGGGCGTGTCGGGCAATGCCTTCCGCAACTGGCTGGTGCCGGTGACGGCGGCTTATGTCGGCAACTTCTTCACCCCGGCGATCCAGGGTCAGCCGATCACCAATGGCGATCGCCGCTCGTCCTTCGTCGTGACCGAGAAGATCGCCGCCGCCTATGTCCGCGCCGATTACCAGTTCGATGCAGGGTCGGTGCCGGTCAGCGGCAATGTCGGCGTGCGTTACGTCCACACCGACCAGGTCGCCAGCGGTACGCTGACCAGCGGCAACACGGCCACCCCGGTGAGCTACCCCAAGACGTTCAACAACGTCCTGCCCAGCTTCAACCTGCGCGCCGACCTGACCCCGAAGCTCGTCGGTCGCCTCGCCGCCAGCCGGGTCCTGACCCGTCCCAACGTCACCGACACCGCACCACGCATCACCGTGTCGACCGACGCCCCGACCGCCAGCGGCGGCAACCCGCAGCTGGTGCCCTTCCTCGCCACCCAGTTCGACGGGTCGCTGGAATGGTATTTCGCACCGTCGGGCATGCTGTCGGGCGCCGTTTTCTACAAGGCGATGGACGATTACATCACCCAGTCGAATACCGAGATCAACATTCCGGGTCGCGGCACCGTCCGCCTCTCCAGCTCGGTCAATGGCGGCAATGCCAAGGTGTACGGCGCAGAAGCCGCATACAGCCAGGTCTTCACCTTCCTGCCCGCGCCGTTCGATGGCTTCGGCGTCCAGGGGTCCTATACCCACACGGAAGTGAAGGCCGACTACACGGCGGGTTCGCGCAACATCAAGGACCAGCTGATCGGCCTGTCGAAGAACAGCTTCAACCTGGTCGGCTTCTACGACAAGGGCCCGCTGTCGGCCCGCCTCTCCTATGTCTGGCGCGACAAATATCTGTCGAGCACAGGCAGCACGGTACAGGCGCCGACCTATGTCGCGGCCTTCGGCTCGCTCGACGGCCAGCTGTCGGTGCGCGCCGCCGACAATCTGACGCTCAGCCTGGAGGGCATCAACATCGCGGGCGCGCATCAGGACACCTATAACGACAGCAAGATGCGCTTCGGCGAGATCAACTATTATGGCCGGACGATCCTGTTCGGTATTCGGGCAGAGTTCTGATGACGAAGGTCTTCCTCACCCTGGCGGCGGTCCTCGCGACCGCCGCCGCTCCGGCGCCGCGGGCGGCCCTTCGGATGAACGACATCCAGGTGGTCGGCTCGCACAACAGCTATAAGAAGCGGATCGCGCCTGCAGTCTTCGCCGCGCTCGAACAGCGCGATCCCAAGCTCGCCGCCGCGCTGGATTATGATCACCTGACCTTGGCGCAGCAGCTCGACCGGGGCGTGCGCCAGTTGGAGATCGACATCTTCGCCGACCCGCAAGGCGGCCGTTTCGCGCATCCCAAGGGCGAGGCGATCGCGAAGGCGGCGGGTGAGCAGACCGGTTTCGACGAAGCGGCGATGATGAAGCCGGGCTTCAAGGTCTTCCACATCCCGGAAGTCGACTACCGCTCCTGCGGCACGTTCAAACAGTGCATCGGCCAGATCGACGCCTGGTCGCGCGCGCACCCGCGCCACGTGCCGATCATGGTGACGATCAACGCCGCCGACCGACCGATCAACAAGCCCGGCGTCACCGACCCGCTGCCGCTGACCGCACCGTTGCTCGATGCGCTGGACGGCGAGATTCGCGACGTGCTGAAGCCCAACCGGATGATCACGCCCGATGACGTGCGCGGGAATGCGAAGACCCTGCGCGAGGCGGTGACCACCAAGGGCTGGCCGACCTTGGAAAGCGCTCGCGGGAAAATCTTCTTCGTGCTCGACACGCCCTCGGACGTGTCCGACATCTACCGCACGGGGCATCCTTCGCTGAAGGGTCGCCCGATCTTCGGCTGGTACGACACCGACCAGCCCGAGGCCTCGGTCGAGATCGTCGGCGATCCGCGCACCGATGGGGCGAAGATCAAGGAGTGGGTGAAACAGGGCTTCGTCGTCCGTACCCGCAGCGACGCCGACACCAAGGAAGCGCGCGACAACGACCACACCCGCCAGCAGGCCGCGATCGACAGCGGCGCACAGGCGGTGTCGACCGATTACTATCCCGGCGCGCCAACGCGGGGCTGGAACAATGGCTTCATCGTGACCCTGCCGGGCGGGGTGATGGAGCGGTGCAACCCGGTGACCCAGCCTGCGGGCTGCAAGCTGCCGAAGTGAGAGGGGCGCCGTGCGACTGGGAAAGATGCTCGACATGCTAGTCCGTGCGCTCGCACTGACGCTGGCGACCAGTCTGGTCGCCAGTCCCTGCTCGGCGAGGCCCCGCTACACGATGGACCGGGCCGTGATGCTGATCCGCCACGGCATCCGCGCGCCCTTGGAGGGTGAAGCCGCGGCGGCTCCCCTCGCCCGCGCACCATTTCCGCAATGGGACACGCCGGCCAGCCATCTGACCCCGCATGGCGCCGCGGCGCTGCGCATCCTGGCGCAGTTCGAAAGGGGTCGGTTGCTCCGGCAAGGCTTACTGCCGGCCGGGCGCTGTCCAGCCCCGAATGCCCTGACGATCTGGACGAACAGCCTCTCGCGGACGATCGCCAGCGGCCATGCCCTGGCCGAGGGCCTGGCGCCGGGCTGCCCCGTTGCGGTCGATCATCGCGGCGAGGGCGACACGGACCCGTTGTTCAACGCGCTGGAAGCCCGCGCCGTCCCCTTCGACGCTACCCAAGCGGCCGCCAGTATCAACGCCGAATTGCAGGATGGGACCGCCCTGATGCGCGGCACCGCCGCGGGGTTCGCCGCAATGGAGCGGGTGCTCGGCTGTGCGTCGTCGGTGCCACCCTGCACATTCGCGGCAATGCCCAACCGGATCACGCCGTCCGCCGATGGCAAGGGCATCAGCCTGTCGGGCGCGATCGATCTGACCTCCGGCACCGCGCAGGTTTTCCTGCTGCAATATGCGGAAGGCTTTCCGATGCAGCGGGTCGGCTGGGGCCGCGCATCGGCCAAGGACATTCAGGCGATGTCGCTCCTGCATGCCCGCCTCTTCGACGTCTTCGCTCGCTCGGCCTATATGGCGCCGCGTGTCGGTGGTCTGATCGCGCGAGCGATCGCTGCGGACCTGTCACAGCCCAAGGCACCTGCGGTCCGCGTCTATGTCGGTCACGACAACACGATCGCGGCCGTCACTGCGATCCTTGGCGTTCACTTTACAATGCCGGGCTATGGCGCCGACGACCCGCCCATCGGCGGCGGCCTCCTGTTCGAGCGCCTGACCGACCGTCGCACCCACAACCATGTTATCCGGCTATCGTATATTGCCCAGACACCTTCAGCGGCACGACATCTCAGCATAGCTGGACAGCGCGGTCCGATTATCGTGCGGCATCTCCCCATCGAACGGTGCGGCACGCCTTGCTCGCTGCCGCAATTTCAGAGCGTCATTGAACGCGAAACAACACTACCAAAGTAACTTCGGCAGAGCTTTCCACCTGTCCCCGCAGACCGTCAATCAGGACGGCGGCACGGCCGCGGTCGCTGCTGCAGCAGTCATGCGGAGTGAGGGGAAGTACGCCGAGGTACTCGAAGGGGGCTATGCTTGGCAGGACGTGGTGGGTCGCCAGCACGCGGCCGAAGGTGGACCGCATCGAGGCGGGCCGCACCACGCGGCAAAACGGATGGCTGTGATCCCAAACTGACGTGCCGGGGCTGCCTTCGCTCATGGCAGCGCTTGCCCGCATCATGCGGTCGCAACGACGTCAATTCTGGTTCGGCACCCACAATGCGCGCCCTCCGAAACCGCTTTGACCTCCGTCATGATCGACAACCCATGGCTACGATGCTTCCGGTGTCGGGACCACCGTAAAACTACGATGATTTACCGCTTGGAAACCACGCGAGGCCCCAATTCGCACGACGAACTGGAGACATCCCATGCATGACCCGGCAGCCAATGCGAAGCGCGTACAATTCTACGGTCTCGACGGACAGGATTATGCGAACTTCCCGCGCATCCTGTCCGTCGTGTCGAAAAGCGCGCCGAAGGCGCTCGACCTGTTCTACAAGAAGATTGCGACGACGCCGGAAGTTTCCGGCTTCTTCACATCCAAAGCCGTTATGGATCATGCGCGCGACAAGCAGTTGGACCATTGGTCGCAGCTGTTTTCGCGGGAACTTGGCGCCAGCTATTTCGAAAAAGCGGAACAGATCGGCAATGTGCACGCCCGGATAGGCTTGGCGCCGACATGGTATATCGGCGGCTACGCCATGGTGCTGGAGCAGGTGATCCATGCGGTCGTCGCCGCCTCCCCCATCGGTCGGCTGGCCGGCAAGCGTCTCAGCCGCGTGATCGGCACTCTCGTGAAATGCGCGCTACTCGACATGGATATCGCGCTCTCGAGCTATTTCCGCGCCGAGGAAGGACAGAGGCTCGCCGTGATCGCGCAAGTCGGCGAGGCGCTGGAGGGGCTGGCCAAGGGAGACTTTACCGCGTCGCTGCACGATCTGCCCGAAGCGTTCCGCAAGGTGGAACAGGATTTCGAGTTCATGCGCAGCCAGATCAGCGAAACGCTGGTGCAGGTCGCCGACACAGCGAAGAGCATTAACACTGGGTCGGTGGAAATCAGTTCTGCCTCCGACGATCTGTCAGAACGCACCGAACAGCAGGCCGCGTCGCTGGAACAGACCGCCGCCGCGATGGATCAACTGACCGGCGGCGTCCGCGAAACCGCCGAAGGCGCCGCGCACGTCAACCGATCGGTCAGCGAAGCGCATGCCGACGCGACGCAGGGTGGCGCGGTCGTCAAGGAAGCGGTGGGCGCGATGGACGACATCCAGCGTTCGGCCGCCGAGATCGCGCAGATCATCAACGTCATCGACGGCATCGCCTTCCAGACCAACCTCCTGGCGCTGAACGCAGGGGTCGAGGCGGCACGCGCGGGCGATGCGGGCAAGGGCTTTGCCGTCGTGGCCAGCGAAGTGCGCGCGCTTGCCCAGCGATCCGCGGACGCTGCCAAACATATCAAGGACCTGATCGGCGAAAGCTCGAAACAGGTCGCGCGCGGCGTGGCGCTGGTCGGCCAATCGGGTGAGGCGCTCGACCGGATCGTCGGCAAGGTGGCCGAGATCGCGACGCTGGCCGCCAATATCTCGCAGCTCGCGCAGGTTCAGTCGAACAGCCTGCAACAGGTGAATATCGCGATCGGCGAGATGGATGCGACGACGCAGCAGAATGCGGCCATGGTCGAGGAATCGACCGCCGCCGCGCGGAGCCTCGCCAGTGAAGCGGACCAACTCACCGGCCTCGTCGCGCGCTTCACGTTGGACGACGCCATGGCACCGCCCGCTCGGCCTGCGGTCGCCAAGCCCATCGCGGTGGCGGCCCCGAGGCCGCCGGTGCGCGCGGCGCGCCGTGCCAGCCGCGGCAATCTCGCGCTCGCCGTCGCGCCGGCGGACGATGACTGGAGCCAGTTCTGAACGGTGGTCGTGCCATGACGAAGCAACTCATCACCTTCGAAATCGCGGACAAGCGCCTGGGCGTCGACATCATGGCGATCCGCGAGATCCGCGCCTGGACGCCACCGACACCCATCCCGCATGCGCCCGCCTTCGTACGCGGGATCGTTAACCTGCGCGGCACCGTCCTGCCGGTCGTCGATCTGAGCGACCGGCTGGGCTGGGATGCGATCGCCCCGTCGCCGCGGCACGTCATCATCGTCATCCAGATCGGCGAGCAGATGCACGGCCTCGTCGTCGATTCGGTCAACGACATCGTGACGATCGAACCGGCCGCGCTGCAGCCGCCGCCAGACTTGGGCGGCGGTTCGTCGCGACACCTGTCCGGGCTGATCGCCGTCGACGACCGGATGGTGATGGTCCTCGACCTGCGGTGCATGGCGATCGACGGTGACGCCCTGCTCGCCGACGCGGCCTGATCGTCGTCGTCACTCCCCGCTCCCATGGGACGATCGGTGATGCGACACCTGTTGATCATCGAAGACGACGACGACCTGCGGCACGAACTGGTCGAGTTGGTCGAGGCGCTGGGCGGCCATGCCATCGGCGCGCGATCCGGCCATGAGGCATTGGTCCTGCTGGACGCAGCGTGTTCGGTAGATGTTATCCTTTGCGATCTAAGACTTAAGGCCGAGAGTGGCCTAGACGTCCTACGCATGTTGCGTCATCGTCGATCCACCAGCACGACGGAGCCGACGATGTACTTGATGACCGGTCATCTCGATCTCACCGCCGCGGCGCTAGCCGACATCGCGACGACGACGAGCGGCCTGTTCACCAAACCCCTGCGCACCGCAACGCTACGCGCGCTCGTGACGGGTCAAACCGGCAGCACCGGCGACGCCTGATGGCCGCCGGCCTGTCGTTCCCGACGCTGGCGACACGATGGCGCGCTGCGCCCGTCGTGCCGCTCGCGCTGCTCGGTGTGGCGATCGTCCTGTCGAGCCACCGCCTGGTGGCCGCGCCGGGGTTCGAGCTGATCCTCGCGCCCTTCGCCTATTTGCCGGCGTTGCGATGGTATGGCGTTCGCGTCGCGATCGCCGTCGCCATCGCGACCACGCTGCCGACCCTGGCGTGGTTCGGCCAGCCGCTGCTGATCGCCGCGGCGCTGGGCCATATCGCCGTGGCCGATCGGTTTTGCCGCGGGGATCGCGGCCTGTCGACGGTGACGGTCCTTTATAGCGTCGCCATCGCCAGCGTGGCGGCCGGGCTGCTGCTGCACAACCCCTGGGGCCTCGCAGCGGAGGCCGCGCTGATCGCGTTCCTGCGCACCGTGCTGTTCACCGTTGCGGCCGCCGCGATCACCGATGCCGCCATACTCTTCATCGCGCGCGATCCGGCAACGGGCGGCCTGATGCGTCGTCCGCTGGTGTCGCTCACCGGTGCGCTGGATGTGCTCGTGTCGCTGACGGTCGCGGGCGGCGCCATGCTGTTCCTGCTCGGCGCCATGCGATCCGTGCCGGACCAGATGCTGCGATTTGCCGATCAGGCGCGGACGGCCGCCGCGCTCGCACCGGCGGCGGACCGACCGACAGGCCAGATCCGCGCATTGCCGATGCCCGGCCATTCCGACGCCCTCCGCATGACTCATACGCCGCAGGCCGATGCGGCGTCCGCCGCGGCACTACTGGGGTGCCGCCGGATCGACGACGGGACCGCCGGTCCGATCGAGCGGCAGACGATCGGCTATTGGTTGACCACCTGCGTCGCGCAGCGCGCGCCCGACGGGCATATCGCGATCGTGTCTCCCCGCCCATTCGTACGGGCGACGATGGTCGGCGTGTTCATGGGGTTGATCCCGCTACTGGCATATCTGCTGCTCGCGGAGCTGGGGCTTGTCGCCTTTCGCCATGCGATCCGCCGGTCGGTGGCGGTATGGGAGGATGCGCTGGCGCATTTCGACCGTCATGCCCCGATCCCGCCCGTCGATGTCCCGTTCAGCGAAACGCACACGCTGTTGGACCGCTTCGTCACCATCAACAATGCCTTGCTGGCGAGCGACCACGAACGCCAGCGCCTGGCCCGCGCGGTGGACGAACTGCGGACCACCATGGGGTTCAAGGTGTTCAGCGACGTACGCTACGATGCGGCAAGCGGGACCCTGCGGTTCGTGAAGATCGATCCACAGCATGGCCGGCGCGAGATGAGCCTGCCCGTGCATCAGGCCGACCGCCCGACGCTGGCGAACCTCGACGCACACGACGATGTGATGGCGGAATTTCGCGTCGGCTCCGGCGCGGAGGCCGAATGGCACCTGCTGCTGGCGCATGACCACGACCCCATGTTCGAGCGCTGGCGGTTCGGCTGCGTCGTGCGGCTGCGCACCGCCAAGGCGTTCCAGACCGAGATGCGGCACCATGCCCGCCTGATGGAACTGGGCGGCATGGCATCGGCGCTGAGCCACGAGCTGCGGCAACCGCTGTTCACCATCGCGCTCGCCGCGGAGAACGGGCGGCTCTCCCTCACCCAGTCGGAGGACGCGTCGGGGCGCGCCGCACAGAAATTCGATCGGATCATCGAACAGGTGGACCGCGCGACAGCCATCGTCGAACGCACGTCGGGCTATGCACGGCTGGAGCGCGGCGGCAGCGAGCCGATCAGCATCATCGACGCGATCCAGAATGCCGCACGGTTCATGCGTCCCGTGCTGTCCGAACGCGACATCGCGCTGCGGATCACCGCGCCGGCGTCGCTCCCCATCCTGGAACTGCCACGCGTCGGGATCGAGCAGATCATCGTCAACGCCCTGCAGAACGCCGCCGATTCGATCGATACCGCCCGTGCCGCGGGCGACGCGGGACCCGCCCGGATCGCGATCGACCTCGCGCAGCGCGACAGGATGGTCGAGGTCGTCATCGACGATACCGGCACCGGGCTGGCCGACGCGGTGGCCGGAACGGCGTTCGATGCCTTTTCCACAACCAAGCCGATCGGCAAGGGCACGGGACTGGGGCTGTTCGTCTGCCGCCAGATCATGGACGAGGTGGGCGGCACGATCGCTTTGGCCAACAAGCCCGACGGACGCGGTGCGATGTTGACCCTCAGCTTTCCGATCGATGCGCGGAGGTAGCGCCGCCATGACCACCCCCGTCCCCGACACGCCCACCGCCCATGCTTATGTCGTGGACGACGACGCGGCGTTGCGCGCCGAGCTCGCGGACACGCTGGCGGCTGCCGGGCTTCAGGTGCGTACCTTTCCCGATGGCCGCGCCTTCCTACACGAACAGGCAATGCTGCCCGAAGGCTGCGTGGTCCTCGACGTCAATATGCCCGGATTGAGCGGTCGTGAGGTGCAGGACGAGTTGCGGCGCACCGGCAGCCACCATCAGATCGTGATGTTGACCGGCGCGGCGACCGTGCCGCTGGCCGTCGAGGCACTGCATGCGGGGGCGGCCGACTTCATCGAAAAGCCGATGCGCCCCGCCACGTTGCGCCAAGCCGTGATGCGCGCGCTGGAACGGTTGCGGCAGGACCAGCGCGCACGCGGCCGGACGGCCGCCGCGCAGCGCTGCCTGGAACGCCTGTCCGATCGTGAGCGCGACGTGCTGGCGGGGCTGGTGCTGGGGTTGGCGAACAAGATCATCGCCTACCGCCTGGGCCTGTCGACCCGCACAGTCGAAACCTATCGCGCGCATCTGATGGACAAGCTGGACGTGTCCAGCCTGTCGGACGCGGTGCGCCTGGCGCTTGAGGCGGGGCTGGAGCCCAAGGGCGCGATCATGCGCGCCGACGGGCCGGGCTGAGGCGCCCGTCAGGCCGCGATCGGATAGTCGCGCGTGAACGCGGCGGCATGCTGCTCGCTCAGCGCCGGGGCGATCAGGAATCCCTGGATGCTGTCGCAGTGCAGCCCGCGCAGCAGCGTTTCCTGCTCGCTCGCCTCCACGCCCTCCGCCACGACGCGCAGCCCTAGCCGATGCGCCAGATCGATCACACTTTCGACGATGACGCGATCCTTGCCCCCGGCACAGATCGATTCGATGAAGCTGCGGTCGATCTTCACATGGTCGATCGGCAGCTGCCGCAGATGGGTGAGCGAGGCGAAGCCCGTGCCGAAATCGTCGAACGCGATATGCACGCCGCGGTCGTGCAGGCGATCGATCGACGGCCAGACCGTCCGCGCACCGCGATCGAGCAACATTCCCTCTGTGATCTCGACGCACAATTGGTCGCCGCGGATGCGCCCCGTATCGATCGCCTGGATGATGCGATCGACGAACTTCGACGAGCGGAAATCCCCCAGCGTCGCGTTGATCGCGATCGACTGGAACGGCACGCCCTGCGCGTTCCACCGGTCGATCTGGCTGAGCACCTCGGTCAGCACGAAGGCACCGATATCGGCGGCGGTCCGTTCGTCGTCGAACACGTTGGCAAAGACGGCCGGCGTCATCACGGAACCGTCCCGCACCTTCCAGCGCAATAGCGCCTCGAAGGCCATCGGGCGCGCGGCCTGAAGGTCGACGATCGGCTGATATTGCACGAACAATTCGTCCTCCGCCAAGGCGCGCTGGATGGCGGAGCGGATGTCGGCACGCCATTCCGCCTCACGCCGGTAGCGCCCCTCGAACACCCGGGCGCAGCCGCGGCCCGATTGCTTGGCCGCGTACAGCGCCATATCCGCACATTTCAGCAGGTCGCGGTGGTCGCTGCCGTCGTCGGGAAAGACCGCAGCGCCGATGCTCGCCTGGATGCGCCAGCCGAAGGCATTGGCCTCCGTATGGTCGCCCACCACGCCGACCAGGGTCGCCAGCTTGTCGTTCAATCGGGCGAGGTCGCCGTCGAAGTGCAGGATCAGCGCGAATTCGTCGCCGCCGAGGCGACCGATGACCTCGTCCGCTCCGATCGCCGACTGCAAGGCGCGCGCGACGCAGGTCAACAGGCGATCGCCGGCGTCATGGCCCGCGCTGTCGTTGACGTCCTTGAAATGATCGAGGTCGAGAATGGCCGTGGCGAAGGGCTCGCATCGGTTGGTCGCGGCGGCCAGCACGTCCATGAAGTTGCGGCGATTTGGCAGATCGGTGAGCGGATCGATGTTGGCGAGCCGCCACAGCCGCTGCTCGGCCTCCTTCTGGGGCGTGACGTCGAAGCGGATCGCGGTATAGCCCGACCCGTCGTGGTGTGGCACGATCGTCGTATCGACCCAATAGAGCTTCCCGCTCTTGGCGCGATTGCAGATGACATCGTGCCAGATTTCGCCGCCGGAAATGGTGCGGTACAGATGGCGGAAGAAGTCGCGATCGTGGACGCCCGAATGGACGATGCGATGCGTCGACCCGATCAGCTCGGCTTCCGAATAGCCGCTCAGCTCGCAGAATTTGTGGTTGACCGACGTGATCCGGCCGGCACGATCGGTGACGGCGACGATCGCCGCCGCATCGAGTGCCTCGCGCTGAAATGTGGCGAGGTTGGTCAGCTCGGTCAGCCGCCCTTCCTGCGTTCGCGCCCGATGCTCCAGCGATGCGATCTCGCGATCGAGCTCCAGCGCGACCTGCCCGAGCACGTCGGCCGCGCCGCTGTCCGTCCGATGAATTGGGTTGTAGATCGACATGCTACCATCCCGCTGATGTGACGACACAGGACTTCGGCCGACGCGGTTACCGAAACCTAAATTTGCGTAGTTTTACGGTAGTTGCGGTACGCGCGACGCGTTCGGCCGGCGGGCCCGCAGTGACCGCGGAAAGCCTGATCCATGGCGTGCTCACGCGCGTTTCGTCCGTCCGATCGACAGGCAGGGGTGGATCGTCTTAGGATCGGCGCTTCACCGGGACAGGGGGCCGACCTGCACGTTCTCGATACGCGCCGCGCGCTGCTTCGCACCGCGATGCTGGTACCGATGGGGGTATGGAGCGCTGCACAGGCACGTGCCGACGGTACGACGCGGGACGACGGCATCGGCCGCGGCATTTCGCTCGACCTCGCGCGACGTCGGGCAAAGCAGCTGTCCAGCGTCCGTTACGACCTGTCGCTCGATCTGACGGCAAAGGACACGGCGGCGGGCTCGGCCGTCATTCGCTTCGATCGCATGGGCAACAGCGGCGATCTGGTCCTCGACTTTCGCGGTCCGACGCTCGGCGATCTGATCGTCAACGGCCGTCCACTGTCCAGGGCCGAGCGGGTCGACGGCCACCTCATCCTGCCCGCGGCGCTGCTGAAGACGGGCGCCAACGTCGTCTCCGCCCGCTTCGTGACGCCGATCGCCGCGTCGGGGGCGTCGATCATCCGCTATCATGACGACAAGGACGGCCAGACCTATCTCTACACCCTGCTCGTCCCCTCCGACGCCAATCTGCTGTTCCCCTGCTTCGACCAGCCCGATCTGAAAGCGCGGTTCCGCTGGACGCTGACCGCGCCGAGCGGTTGGACGGTGATCGCCAACGGCCCGCTCGATGCCCAACAGCCGGTGACCGGCGGCACGCGCTGGCGCTTCGCCGAAACCGAGCCGATTTCCACCTATCTCGCCGCCTTCGCCGCGGGCCCCTGGACGCGCTGGACCTCCGCGCCGGCGGGGGAGCGACCGATCAGCCTGTACGCGCGCGCCTCGCGCCGCGCCGAGGTCGATGCCGAGGTGCAGATCGCGACCAATCGCGCCGCCGTGCGCTGGCTCAGCGACTGGTTCGGTGTCCCCTTCCCCTTCGCTAAACTCGACCTGCTGCTCGCGCCCGCCTTTCCGTTCGGCGGCATGGAGCATGTTGGCGCGGTCTTCTACAACGAGGATCGCTTCATCTTCCGCGAACCGCCGACGCTGCCGCAACGCCTCGGCCGCGACGCCACCATCTATCACGAGATCAGCCATCAATGGTTCGGTGACTTCGTCACGATGCGCTGGTTCGACGATTTGTGGCTGAAGGAGGGGTTCGCCACCTACATGGCCGCGCGCATTCAGGCCGAGTTGCAGCCCGACAGCAACGCCTGGACCACCTTCCTCCTGTCGACCAAGACACCCGCCTATCGCGCCGATGCGACCAGCGGCACGCAGGCGCTGTGGCAGCCGCTCGACAACCTCGATGCCGCCAAGAGCAATTACGGCCCGATCGTCTACAACAAAGCGCCGGCGGTCATCAAACAGCTCGCCTTCCTGGTCGGTGAGGCGGGGTTCCGCCGCGGCCTCCACCGCTTCCTGGCCGACCATGCCTATGGCAACGCCACCTGGCAGGACCTGCTCGGCACGGTCGGCGCCGCGTCGGGCGTCGACCTGACCGCCTTCGGCAGCCAATATATGCTGCGCGCCGGCCTGCCCCGCATCGACACGCAGATGAAGGCGGACGGCGACAGGGTCGGGTCGCTGACGCTCGTCCAGCGGCCGGCGCGGTCGCTGCCCGGCGATCGCGGGGGCGCATGGCCGATGAAAGTGCGCGTGCGGCTGGGCTATACGACCCGTGCCGACGTGGTGCTCGACGCGGCTTTCGACGGGACGCGCGCGATCGTCTCAGGAGCCGCTGGGCTGCCGATACCGGACTATGTCTGGCCGAACGACGACGATCAGGGATACGGCCTGTTCCTGCCCGACGATCGCACGATCGCCTGGATCATCGGGCACGTCGGGACGGTGCGGGACCCGCTGTTGCGCGCCATGCTGTGGAGCGCGGTGTGGGACACGGTCCGCGACGTCCGCTTCTCGCCGGCACGCTACATCGCGATGCTGCTCGAACACCTGCCCGGCGAAACCGACGAACAGATTTCGCGGACCATCCTGTCGCGCGGCGCCGCCGCTCTCGATGTCTATCTGCCCGATGACATCTCCGCGCCGCTGCGGCCCGCTGGGAACAGGCGCTGCTCGCGCGTATCGACGATACCAGGCTCGGCTACGGCCTGCGGAAGGATGCCCTCGATCGCCTGATCGCGACCGCGCGGACGCCGCTGGCGATCGATCGCCTGCGCGATTTGCTCGCCGGGCGCGCGACATTGGTCGGCATCGCGATCCGCCAGCCGACGCGCTGGGCGATCGTCCGCCGCCTGATCGCCATCGGCGCGCCCGACGCCGCGACGCTCTACACAGCCGAGCAACAGCTCGACCGATCGAGCGAGGCGGTAAAGGACGCCTTCGTCGCCCATGCCGCGACACCCGACCGCGCGGTCAAGGCAGCCTATTTCACGCGCTATTTCGACGATGCGACCTTGAACGAGGCGTGGGCGAGCGAAAGTCTCGGCGCCTTCAACACGATCGAGCAGGCGCCCCTCACCCTCCCCTTCCTCCGCCCGGCGCTCGACCGGCTGGAGTGGATCCGCCAGAACCGCCGCATCTTCTTCCTGCCCGCGTGGATCGATGCCTTCATCGGCGGACAGCGCGATGCCGCGGCGCTCGATGTCGTCGATCGGTTTCTGGAAGCGCACCCGGCACTCCCTCTCGATGTGCGCCGCAAGGTGCTGACCGCGCGCGACGAACTGGCCCTGACCGTGCGGATCAGATCGGCGAGGTTTTAAATAGCAGCCCGTACCATATCGGCAGCAGACGGACCGAATAGGCGGTCCGTATTGATCGCCCGCGCCCACCATCGCCGCAGTCCCGCGACCGACCTGAAATCGTATTGATCCAGATCATCCCCGTACCCGACCGGCCCGACGGCTCGTTTGCAGTGTCAAAGTACGAGGAGCCATCATGACCGAGACCACGCCAAACGCCCCCTATTCGGGCGGCGAGACCCATCAGATCACCGACGATGCGCATCCGGTACTGACCACCAATCACGGCACGCCGATCGCCGACAATCAGAACCAGCTGAAGGCGGGTGCGCGTGGCCCGGTGCTGCTGGAAGACGAAATCTACCGCGAGAAGATCAACCATTTCGACCACGAGCGCATCCCCGAGCGCATCGTGCATGCGCGCGGGAGCGCGGCTCATGGCTATTTCGAATGCACCGACAGCCTCGCCGACATCACCGTCGCCGACCTGTTCCAGAAGAAGGGCCAGCGGACCGAGGTGTTTACGCGCTTCTCGACCGTCGCGGGCGGTGCGGGATCGATCGACACGCCGCGCGACGTGCGCGGCTTCGCGGTCAAATTCTATACCCGGCAGGGAAATTGGGACCTCGTCGGCAACAACATCCCCGTCTTCTTCATTCAGGACGCGATCAAATTCCCCGACCTGATCCATGCCGCCAAGATGGAGGCGGATCGCGGTTATCCGCAGGCGGCGACCGCGCACGACACCTTCTGGGACTTCATCAGCCTGATGCCCGAATCAACCCATATGGTCATGTGGGCGATGTCGGACCGCACGCTGCCGCGCACCTTCGCGAACATGGAGGGGTTCGGCGTCCACACCTTCCGCTTCATCAACAAGGAAGGGAAGTCGACCTTCGTCAAATTCCACTGGAAGCCGAAAGCGGGCCTCGCCTCGACGATCTGGGACGAGACGGTGAAGATCGCGGGCGCCGACCCCGATTTCCAGCGCCGCGACCTGTTCGAGCGGATCGATCGCGGCGACTTCCCGGAATGGGAGCTGGGCGTGCAGCTGTTCGACGAGGACTTCGCCAACAGCCAGCCCTATGACGTGCTCGACGCGACGAAGATCATTCCCGAAGAGGTGCTGCCGGTCCGCATCGTCGGGCGGATGGTGCTCGACCGCTATCCCGACAATTTCTTTGCTGAAACCGAGCAGGCCGCGTTCGTGCCGAGCCATGTCGTGCCCGGCATCGGGTTTTCGAACGATCCGCTGCTGCAGGGGCGCCTGTTCAGCTACACCGACACGCAGCTGTCGCGACTGGGCTCGGTCAATTTCCACCAGCTGCCGATCAACAGTGCGAAGGGGCGCGCCGCCGCGGCGGGCTGCCCGTTCATGAACCAGCAGCGCGACGGGCACATGCAGATGGCGGTGCCCAAGGGCCGCGCCAATTACGAGCCCAACAGCCTCGCACGGGCGGGCGAGGAAGCCGGTGCGCGCGAGGACCCGGATGGCGGTTACAAGACCTTCCCGTCCGAAGAACAGGGCCAGAAGCTGCGCATCCGCCCGGAGAGCTTCGCCGATCATTACAGCCAAGCGCGCATGTTCTTCCGGTCGATGGACCTGGCCGAACAGGCGCACATCGCCTCTGCCCTGGTGTTCGAGCTGAGCAAGGTCAGCCTGGAGCATATCCGCATCGCGATGATGGCCAATCTGCGCAACGTTGACGAGGATCTGGCGCAACGCGTCGCCGATGGCCTCGCCATGGACCTGCCGCCCGCGTCGAAGACCGCAGCGCCGGTGCTCGACATGGCCCCCTCGCCCGCGCTGCGGATCATCCGTGGTCCGCTCGAAAAGCACACTCTGGAGGGGCGCACGGTCGGCATCCTGATCGCCGACGGCACCGACGCCGGCGGGCTGAAGGCGGTGCAGGATGCGGTGAAGGCCGCCGGTGGCACGGCGATGACGATCGCGCCCAAGGTCGGCAAGGTCCCGCTATCCAATGGCAGCACGATCGCCGCCGACGCGCAGCTGTTCGGCCAGCCGTCGGTGACGGTCGATGCCTGTGCGGTCATACTGTCGGAGGCGGCTTGTGCCAAACTCGTCAAGGAGGGCGCTGCGGTCCAATGGGTGATGGACGCCTTCGGCCATCTGAAAGCGATCGGGCACAATGCCGCAGCCAAGCCCCTGCTCGATAAGGCCGGCGTCGAGCCCGACGAGGGGATCACCGATCTGCCTGGGTTCGTCGAGGCGGCCAAGAAGCGCTATTGGGACCGGGAGGCCAGCGTTCGCACTCTAGCCTGAGCGTAAGCGTGGCTGGCCCCGGCGTGCGGCCAGCCACGATCCGCCCTTAGGCAGGCAGGCAGCGCTGCCGATGGGCGGCTGCCGGATGTCTGCCGGCGCGCAAACCTGACGCCAGCGTGCCGGCGCCCAGAAACCAACATGGATCACAAACATTGTAAGCGGCACAACCATTTGGGACTGCCGCGGATGATTCAGGACTATACGCGGCGAAACCGGCGTCCCTCCGCATGCTGACCGGGTTGATCGAGCGCCTGCGTGCCCCGACCGCCGATCCGGCACATGTGCGCAAGGACGGCTATCTCCCGCTCGCCGGCTATGGCGCGCTTGGCGACGGGCGGTCGGTGGTGCTGTCCGGGTGCGACGGGTCGATCGACTGGTGGTGCGTGCCGAACCTCGATTCCCCGCCTTTGTTCGACCGCCTGCTCGACGCGGATCGCGGCGGCCGGTTCAGCCTGACGCCGGACGGGCCGTTTACGATCGACCGCCGCTACCGCGACGACAGCAACGTCCTCGAAACCGTGTTCACGACGGCCACGGGAAAAGCCCGCCTGACCGAATCGCTCAACAGCGGCACTGCGGGGCGGCTGCCCTGGGCGGAACTGGCCCGGCGGATCGAAGGGCTGGAAGGGGAAGTCCGGTTTGTGCTGACGATGCGTCCGGGACGGCGCGGCGATACGGTCAATCCCTATCATTCGACGATCGGCGAACACACCGTCTTCCATGTCGAGCGTGTGCTCGGCCTGTTCATCCATGATGACGCGGTCGAATGCCGCTGGTCCGACGAAGGCATCACCGGTTCGGTGACGGTCGCAGCCGGCGAACGGCGCACCGTGGCGATCGTCGCGGGACGCGACGAGCCGCTGGTCGTGCCGCCGATTGCGGAAATCGACGCCCGCATCGACACGTCGGATACCGAATGGCGCGACTGGGCCGCCGGCGTCACCTATCGCGGCGCCGATCGCCCCGCCTTCCTGCGCAGTGCGCTCGCGTTGAAGCTGCTGCTCTACTCGCCGTCGGGCGCGATTGCCGCTGCCGCGACGACGTCGCTGCCCGAGGGGATCGGGGGTGAGAAGAATTACGACTATCGCTACGCCTGGGTGCGCGACGCCGGCTATACGATCAAGGCGTTCCTGACCGCGGGCGCGCAGGCGGAGGCGAAGGCCGCGTTCACCTGGCTGCTCAACCAGCTGCGCGAGACGGGAACGCGCGTCTGCTACACGCTCGGTGGCGGCGTGGTGCCGAACGTGTCCGAATGGGCGATGCCCGGCTATCGCGACAGCCAGCCCGTCGTCACCGGCAATCTGGCAACCGATCAGGCGCAGCACGGCGTCTATGGCGATATCTTCGAAACCGCCTCCTGCTTCGTCGCCTGCGGCAACATCCTCGACAGCGCCAGCGCCGAATTCTTCTCGCACCTCGCCGATCAATGCGCGGATCGCTGGCGCTTGCCGGATGCGGGCATGTGGGAATTGCAGGACGAACGGCATTATACGATGTCGAAGATCAGTTGCTGGCAGGCGCTCGCCCGCGCGGTCGAACTTGCCGATCAGGGCCAGCTGCCCACCACCTGCCGCGAACGCTGGCAGCGCGAACGCGACCGGATCAAGGACTGGATCGAGGCGGAATGCTGGTCGGACGTGCGCCAGGCGTTCGTCATGTACCCGGGTGCCGACGCGATCGATGCGTCGCTGGCGCTCGCGGTTCGCTTCGGCTTCGATGGGAAGGAACGGCTGCGCCTGACGCTCGACGCGATCGACCGTGAACTGGGCGCCGGCCCCTTCCACTATCGCTACACCGGCATGCCGCGGGAAGAGGGCTGTTTCCTGGCCTGTTCGTTCTGGATGGTGGAGGCGCGCGCCTTGCTCGGCCAGCGCGATCAGGCGCGCGCGATGCTCGACGAGCTGACCGCCGCTTTGTCACACGGCCACGGCATCCTGGCCGAGATGGTCGACCCCGACACCGGCGCCTTCCTCGGCAACCTGCCCCAGGGCCTCAGCCACCTCGCGCATCTGATGGCGCTGTCCGTCCTTAACGACGAAGCCGCCTGCGACTGAGCAGGCGGCCTCCCGGCCACACCTCAGCCGGCGATCGTGAACACCGATCCGGAGTCGACGCGGATGCCGGCGCCGTTGATGAAGCTGGCGCGCTCCGAACACAGGAAGGCGACGGCCGCGGCGACTTCCTCGGGCTTGCCACGCCGCTTCAGCACCATGCCGGGGCGCTCTTCCTCCAGGAAGCTGGCGATCGCCTCGTCGAACGACACGCCCTTTTCCTCGGCGCGCTTGCGCATCATCTTGTCGGTCATCGGCGTCGCGATGAAGGCGGGCGACACGGTGTTCACCAGCACGTTGTCGCAGCCATAGGCCTTGGACAATCCCTTCGCGAGGCTGAGGATCCCGGCCTTGGATGCGCAATAGGCGAGCTCGTCGATATAGGGCTGCACCGCATCCTCCGACGCGAACAGCACGATGCGGCCCCAGCCCTTCGTGCGCATCGCCGGGATGGCCTCACGGCACATGCGCACCGCACCCATCAGGTTGATGTCTAGCGTCTCCAGCCAGCCCGCATCGTCCACCTCCAGGAAATCCCCGGTCGCACCGGTGACGCCCGCGGCGTTGACGTAGATGTCGGGGTCGCCCAGCTTTTCGCGCACCTGCCGCCAGATCGCCGTCACCTCGTCCACCTTGGTCACGTCGCCCGTCACCGCGACGATCTCGCCGAGCGGGGACAACTCGCGCACCGCATCATTCAGCGTGCCGCCCGGCTTGTCGGTGACCGCGACGCGTACGCCCGCTTCGAGCAGCAGCCGGGCGGTTTCCTTGCCCATACCCGAATCCGCGCCGCTGATCAGTGCGATCCGTCCCGTGATACCCAGATCCATAGTCTTCTCCTTAACGTCGATTGGCGAGGAAACGGTCGGCCGTGCGCAGCGACAGCGCCATGATCGTCAACGCCGGATTGGCGGCGAGCGCGCTCGGGAACACCGAATTGTCGCAGATGAACAGGTTCGCGATATCGAAGCTGCGGCCGTCGGGATCGACCACCGCGCGATCGCCGCTGACGCCCATCCGGCACGTGCCGATCGTATGCGCGGAGCGATCCACCGCCAGGATGTCGCGGGCCCCCGCCGCTTCCCAGATCGCGGTCATCGTCGCGCGCGCATGGGCATCGATCGCACGTTCGTTTTCGCCATAGCTGAAGTCGATCCGCGCCTTGCGCAGCCCGTAGGCGTCGGTCTCATCCGACAGCGTCAGACGATTGGCGTCGGACGGCAGGCATTCGCCGTTGATGCCGATGCCGCCCAGCCGATTGTAATCGTCGAGCAGATCGACCAGCGCCTGCCCCCAGAGGCCGGCCCCACGCGCCAGATTGGTCGCCAGCGTGACGGGCAGCACGCCCAGGCTCTGCATCAGATACCCACCCGCGGCATTGAGGTCTGCGGGGCGCATCATATCCTCGCTGATCAGCGACGAGGGATAGCCGCGGTTCATGCGCATATCCGCATCGAACCGACCCCACACCTGCGTCGCGACATGCGCCATGAAATTGCGCCCGACCTGCCCACTGGAATTGGCCAGGCCGAGGTTCAGCAGCAGCCGCGGCGTTTCCACGCCGCCCGCACACAGGAACACGGCGTCGCAGCGCTGACGCAGGCGCTGTCCACGGCGATCGTAGACGACCGCCGTCACGCGGCCGCGGCCGTCGCGCTCCAGATCGATCACCCGGCATTCCGCGCGCACCTCGGCACCATGCGCCACAGCGAGCGGCAGCCAGCTCGTATCCGCGCTAGCCTTGGCGGCGACACGGCAACCCTGGTGGCAGGTGCCGCAATTGATGCACGCTTGCCGGATGCCCCAGTGCGGCTGGGCGCGGTCCTGCGACACGAGCGCAGCCGGTGCATCGGTCGCCGTAATGCCCAGCGCCGCACAGCCACGCGCCATCGCGTCGGCAGACGCGTTGCGCAGCACGGGCGGCAATTCGTAACGCCGCGCCGGGTCCCAGGGATAAGTCGCCGGACCCGACACGCCGATGCACCGCTCGACTGCCTCGATATAATGGGTCAGTTCGCCATGCGCGATCGGCCAGTCCTCGCCGTGGCCACTGAGCGAGCGCAGCCGAAGGTCCCGCGCATCCGGCCGCGGGCAGAAGGCGCCCCAATGCAGCGTCGATCCGCCGACGCCCATGCCGCTGTTGTTGGCGCCGAACGCGGTGGCATCGGCACCGCCGCTCAGCCGTTCCTCCATCCAATAAATGTCGGCTGCCAATTCGTCGGCGACATGCTCGTCCGGACGAAAGGCGCGACCGGCTTCCAGCACGACGACTGAGACGCCCGCCTGTGCCAGCCGGGCCGCCAGCGGCGCGCCGCCGGCTCCGCTGCCGATGACCACGACGTCGACCGGATCGTTGCCGGTCCCGATGGCAGCACTCACGCGCGCGTGCCCGCGAGCTGTTGCCAGGGTTCGATCGTATCCGCGGCGGCGCGGACATAGCCCTGCTTGCGCACGCCATCGCCGCCGATCGCAAATCCGTCGTAACCGATGCGCGCCATCGTCGCCGGCAGCGCCATCCATTGACGTGCGATCTCGCCGCGCGCCTCCGCGAACCACAATTGCATCTGATGGGGTGACAGCGCTCCGCCGGTTTCGGCCGCCTTGCCGGCAGCCAAGCTCCGCAAGCAGCGCTCACGCGCAGCTGGGTCGGCATCTGCAAATCCGCCGCCCATCGCGTCGAGCGTGTCGAGCGCCGCGGGCCAGCACATGGCATCCGCGGGCAGCTCCGCACACCGCCAGCCGTCACCCCGCCCCGCCGCCATCATCGCATCGATCCGCCGGGCAAGCTCGCCGGGATCGCCCGCCCCCGGCAAGACGGCCTCGATCAACGCCGCCAGCGTCGCCGCCTGCCGATCCGACAGCAGGGTTAGCGGGCCCGGCACCGCGTGACGCGCCGTCAAGACCGCGCGCGTGCGGGAGCTGACGCGATCCGACGCCAGCAGCGCGATCATCGCCGGCGGCAATGCGCGGGCAAAGGCCGCAGACACGTGGTCCGCAATCGCCTGGGCAACCGCATCGGGCTGTTCATAGGGCAGCAGATGCGCCGCCCCCTCGATCACGCTGATGCGACCGGCGGGATAATGCGGCAGGTTGAGGCGGCGCTGTGCATCCTCCCCCAGATCGCCGTCTTCACCGCCCGCCAGGATCAACGCGGGCACCGCAATCTGACCCGCGGCCTCCTGCCAATCCTCGCGGCTGCCGCGTTCCAGCCAGCCCGTCCAAGCCTTCCGCCCTGAACAGCGGACATCGGCGATGGCCCGTTCGCGGAGCGGTTCGGGCAACCGTGCAGCGGTGTTGTCGTCCACGAATTGGGCAGCCTCGTCCGCATCGATCGCGCCATCGGCAAACCAGTCGAGCATCAGTTTGCGCCGATCCTCCTCCATCGGCTCCGGCGCTGGCGGTGACGCCGCAAGCAGAGCCACTGCGGTAAGACCTGCAAAACGCGCATCGCCATCGCGGGCGCGCGCCGCGGCCAAGGTGGCGATCTTGCCGCCCATGCTGTGCCCGACCACCGCCCAGGACTGCGGCTGATGCCGGGCCACTTCGCCACCGAACCAATCGATCAGCCCCGCGACATCGCACTCGCTGTCCGCACGGCCACCAAAGCCCGGCAGGTTGAGCGGAATACATTCATAGTGTTCGCCAAGGGTGGCGATCACGCCATCCCATTCGCGCGCGCTCGCACCCAGCGCGTGGAGGAAAAACAAACGGGCCACGCGCGTCGACTTTCATGTAGATCAGCAACTTATATTGAAGTCGCGCGGCAAGCATTCGGTTCCAAAGGCGGTCGAAATGATGCTCGCCGATCACTGGTCGCGGCCGCGGATCCTTGCCTGCGGCCGCGACCGAACGATCATTCGCCGGTCGGCGATGCGGCGTTGACGGGATCGGGCACCGATACTGCTCGCAGCGTCTGCTCCTGCGCGTCCGGATCGATCCGGCGCGTGCGGCCGATATGAGGCACCTTGACAGACTGGCCGGTGTCCAGCGCCTTCACGATCGCTTCGATGATCAGCAAGTCGGCTAACCCCTCCTCGCCGTCCGGCTCCGGGCTCCGATCCTCGAGGATGCAGTCGGAAAAGTATTTCAGCTCGCCGCCGAACTGGTCCGTCGCCTTGAACGTCTCGTGGCTTTCCTTGTCCCCGATGCGGCGCCGGTGTGCGAGGCCCTGACCGAAGCCGAAGGCGGGATCCATCTGGATCGATCCCTTCGTGCCCGCGATCGTCAGAGTGTCGACCTGGTTCGCATAATAGCTGACCGTGAACTGGGCCAGGCGGCTGCCCGGCATGCACAGCGTCACCGCGAAGGTATCGTCCAGATCGCCGAAGCCCGACTCCGGGTGACGTGTCGCGACCGCAGAGACGACCTCCAGCGGCTCCGCCTCGAACAGATAGCGGATCGCATTGATCGGATAGGGCGCCATGTCGAACAGCGGCCCCGATTCGATCCCGTTCTTCGCGCGATGGTTGGCCGGATCGACCATCTGCGTGAAGCAGGCGGTGAAGGCGATCAGGTCACCCAATTCGCCCGCCCGAATGCGGCGAATGGCATCTAGCGTCGCCGGTTCGAAATGCAGCCGATAGGCGGTCATCAGCTTCGCCTTGCCCTTGACCGCCGCCGCCATGATCTCGCGCGCCTTGGCCGACGACACATCGAGCGGCTTTTCGCTGAGGACGTGGATACCCGCTTCCAGCGCCGGCACCGCAAATTCGGCATGCCGCCAGTTCGGCGTCGCAAGATAGATGGCATCGATCTCGCCCGATGCCAGCAAGGCCGGAAATTGTTCGTACCCGTACAGATGCTTGACGCCATATCGCTTGCCGAGCTGCGTCAACTTTTCGGGGTCGCCCGACACCAAGGCGGTTATCGTCGAATTGCCTGTATGTGACACGCCCGGCATCAACGCCTCCTGCGCAATGTCGCCCAGGCCAACGATAGCGTAGCGGACCTTGCGGCCACCGAGGCCGAGTGCCGAAGCGATGCTCATGCGAAACTCCTGATCGGGGAAAGTCAGGCGCAACCGCTCCAGCGCGGTATATGGTTCCCCCGACTCGGCAGCGCGCACCGGGAGATGTCAGCCGCAGTCGCCGCCTCACACTAGGTCCGGATCCCTCCCCTAAAGGCTCGTTTTGTCCGTTCGGTGGTTTGGTCGCGCAGTCGAACGCAGGACAGGCCGAGCGCATGAAGACAGGGAAACCCATGTATGCCGTTCTTGGAGCGGTGGCGGCGTTCGTGCTGACCGCCCTGGTCGTGATCGGCTTTCTCGGCGATCGGATGCCGGAACGGCGAGACGGGAAGACCGCGCTCGGCAAACCGCTGTCGGAGCAACAGCAGACGGCGCGACGGCGCGCCACGATTACAGCGGTGGGTGCCGTCACCGCGATGTGAAGGAGCCGCGCTTCACAATTACCTTACGCATTGGACAGCGACCGGCGCGGCGACATCCTCCAGCTCAATCCGAGCGCTACAGGACTGCAAAAAACTCAAGCAGCTGAGCGGTTTACCAGCCGCCGCATAGCGTCGACGATTTCGTCGCGGTTGATGGGTTTGGGGTAGAATTCGGTTCTTTCGGGGAGGTGGACGCTGTCTCGCGTGAAATAGGCGGCGGTGAGGATGATTTCGATCGGCGGCCAGCGCTTGCGGATCGCCGCCGCGATCTCGATGCCCTTGCGGCTGCGCGGCATGTCGAGGTCCATATACACCAGACGGATGTCCAGCCGCTCTTCCAGCAACCGGATCGCGTCGGCGCTGCTCATCGCCTCGACGGCTTCGAACCCCGCCTTCTCGACCATGCCGATCGCGTCCATCCGCAGGATCGGTTCGTCTTCGACCACAAGGACCGGCCAACGGGTAAGGGGTTCGGACTGTCCCATGTCGTGTGCTGACGCGCTACGCCTCTTGAACCTGATAGAGCGGGGCCGTCGCAGTGACCGTCAGGCCCTGCACCTCGTACCGGAGTTCAACGCCGCCGGAGCCGGTTAGACCCATGCGGATCAACCGCGATCCGAATCCCTTGCGCGTCGGCTGCGTCGCCGGCGGCCCACCCCGCTCCGTCCAGCACAGGTCAAGAATGTCCGTGTCGCCATCCCGGCGCACCACCCAATCCACCGCCACCCGGCCCGCCGGCGCCGTCAGCGCGCCATATTTGGCGGCGTTCGTTGCCAGTTCGTGCAGCATCAGCGACAGCGACAGCGTCGCCCTGGGCCCGATGATCACGTCGGGGCCGGACAGCAGGAACCGATCCTCCCCAAACGTCGCCAGCGCGCCGATCGCAACGTCGCCCAATTTGGCCGTGGACCATTGGTCGCGCGTCAGCACGTCGTTCGCCGCGGCCAGCGCGGACAGCCGCTTGCCGAAGGCGGTGACGGCCTCCTGATCCTCAACCTTGTCGAGCGTCTGGTGCGCGATCGCCTGCACGACGCTCATCGTGTTCTTGATCCGATGCGCCAGTTCCTCATTCAGCAGCATCTGCTGCTCCGTGGCCGCGTCACGGTCCCGCCTGGCGACGACTTCGGACGTAGTTTCAGTGACGACGAGGAAGATGCCCGCGACCCGGCCATCCACATCCCAAAGCGGGCTGTGCGAGTGCGTGAAGAAGGCTTCCTTCGACACGCCGTCGCGATCCGGCGTATAGCGGCCGTTCTCGATGAACACCGTTTCGCCCGCCAGCACGCGATCGAAGATCGGCGTCAGCTGGTCCCACATCTCCGACCACCATGCGCGCGCCGGCTGTCCCAGCATCCCAGGGTGCTTGCGGCCGAGGATGCGCGCATAGGCATCGTTGTAGACGGTGAACAGCTCCGCCCCCCAATGCACCATCATCGGAAAGGCCGAGGACAGTACGATCTGAACGGCGGTCTTCAAGGGTGCCGGCCAGCCGAGCGGATCGCCGAGCGGATGCGCGATCCAGTCGATCGCCCGCAACGTCGCCGCGCAATCGCCCCCCGATGCCGGGAACGGTAAGCGGGGATCGTGGACGGCGGCGATGGTCACGGACCGGGTCTAGCCATCCCGCGGCCCTTTGGCAGCGTCTTTTTTTTGGATGCCCCGCATGACAGGGCCACGAACATCCGGCGACGCGCGGTCGAATGCGATCAGACTGCTTCGGCTCCAATAGCGGCGTATCGGCGCCAAGCATCGACTACATCGCGCCATGAGCGGAAGGCAGGGAGCGGTTGCAGGATAGCAATCGCCCATCCCATCGCGGCTCTCCGCCAAATATACATCCAGTTCAGACTATATTTCATTACATGACGAAGAGGTTTTGCCGTTTGCTTGCAATTGTCGATCAGCCCATAACCGACTTGCGGGTTAATTCGACTGATGTATATTGCCGATACGGGTCTAACGGTGAGACAAATGCCAGCTGCACATTGCGTGTCTTCACTGGAGGGGGTCATCCTTCAGGCCGACCAGGCCTTTCTTGATCTGCTCAAGCGCGAGGAGAGCGATGTCATCGGCGCCTCGTTTCGCGACATTACCGACCCGCGCGATTTGCAGCGCAGCGTCGATATGCTTGCGATGCTGGAGGACGGCGCCGCGCCGCTCCGGTTCCAGAAACGCTATCTGCGCCCGGATGGCACGACGATCGCGGCCAATCTGCTCGTCACGCGCTTCTCCGACCCCGATCGCCTGATCGCGACCTTGTTCTGGCGGGATAACGGGCGGCAATTGCCGCCGGCCCGGCTATGGGCGACCGCCCTCAGCATCCGCCATGTCCATGAGACGCGCGTCAGGCTGTTCGGACCCGATCTGAGCACGGACCCGATCGGATCGATACTGATAGGCGTCTATCTGGCGGAAGCGGAGGGGCGCAGCATCGGCATCAGCCAGATCGCCGCCTATGCCGGCATCGCCCGCTCGACCACGCAGCGCTGGGTCGCGGTGCTGCAGCAACGCGGCATCATCGAACGGGACGGAGACCCGACGATCGACCTGTTATTGACCCAATCGGGGTTGCAGCGGGTCGAAGCGATGCTCGCGACCGTTTACGATGCGCCCGACGCTGCGGTGATGGTGGCCTGAACCATCTGCATCACGTGATCGAGCTGCGCCGCCGCAGCGGTTTGCCCCTCCGCATCCAAAATGGTCATCGCGGCCTCGAGGTGATCGAACGCCTTTTGCATGCTGCATTTGTCCACGGTACACCTCAATCCTAAACACCCGTGGTCGGGTACGTTTTCGCAAGTGTACGGGACATGACCGGGCGACACCACTGTCTTCGTGCGCGACTCGTCGCGTTCGCGCCGACCGTTCCCTCCCTGAAAGCCGGTCGTCGGATCGGTCACGCCCGGCGCGACGTCGCACGGGGATGCAGCGCGTCCAGCGCGTCCGCATTGTCCCGCCCCCAGGCGTAGAGCAGTTCGACGGGCTCCACGAAGCGCCGGCCCAAGTCGGTCAGGCGATATTCGACGGCAGGCGGTATGGCGCTCTGCACGTGCCGGCTCAGCAATCCGCTCGCCTCCAGATCGCGCAGCGTCTGGGTCAGCATCTTCTTCGATATGCCCGGCAGGCTGCGGTGCAGCACACCCGTGCGCGCGGCGCCGCCATGACGGGCGGACAGCGTGTGGAGCACCATGCTGGTCCACTTGGTCGCGAACAGCTCCAGCACGCGGCGGGGCGCGCAATCCTCGCGCCATTCCTCATCGGGCGTTCCCGGTTGCATGTGGTTACCTCCTGGTGCCTGGGTAGGCGAATGGTGCCGTCTAGAAGCGTGTCGGGGCCGTGCCTAGCTTCCGCCTATCAAGGAGATAGCTATGACGAAGACGGCATTGGTGGTTGGCGCGAGCGGGATCGTCGGCAGCGCGACGGCGGCCTTGTTGGTCGAGCAGGGCTGGACGGTCCACGGCCTCGCCCGTCGCCCATCCCGTCAGGCGGGCGTGGAACCAGTCGCGGCGGATCTGCTGGACGCGCGCGCCACGGCCGCGGCGCTGCGCGGCATCGACCCCGACGCCGTCTTCATCACGACATGGTTGCGGCAGGACAGCGAGGCGGAGAACATCCGCGTCAACGCGGCCATGGTGCGCAACCTTCTCGACGGCCTCGCCAAGCCGACGGGCCCGCGCCATGTCGCGCTGGTCACCGGCCTGAAACATTATCTCGGGCCGTTCGAGGCCTATGGGCAGGGCACGCTGCCGCAAACGCCGTTCCGCGAGGAGCAGGGACGGCTCGACGTCGAGAATTTCTATTACGCGCAGGAGGACGAGGTGTTCGCCGCCGCCGTGCGCGATGGCTTCACCCGGAGCGTCCATCGCCCGCATACCGTGATCGGTCTCGCCGTCGGCAATGCCATGAACATGGGCACGACGCTCGCGGTCTATGCGACGCTGTGCCGCGAGACGGGGCGTCCGTTCACGTTTCCCGGATCGGCGGCGCAATGGTCGGGCCTCACCGACATGACCGACGCGCGGCAGCTCGCCCGCCACCTCATCTGGGCGGCGGACACCGAGGCGGCGCATGACGAGGCGTTCAACGTCGTCAACGGCGACGTCTTTCGCTGGCAGTGGATGTGGCACCGCATCGCCGATTGGTTCGGCATCGCGGCGGCGCCGTTCGATGGCATCGTGCGCCCGCTGGAACGGCAGATGGCGGACGACGCCGCGCTTTGGCGGGCAATCGCGACGCGCGAGGGGCTGGCCGAGCCAGACCTCAGCCGTCTCGCCTCCCCCTGGCACACCGATGCCGACCTCGGCCGGCCGATCGAGGTGGTCACCGACATGAGCAAGAGCCGCCGGCTGGGGTTCACCGGATACCAGCCGACCGACGATGCCTTCTTCGCCTTGTTCGAACGCCTGCGCGCCGACCGGCTGATCCCGTAAAGCTGGATCGGCGCACGCGCCGAACACGCGACGATCCCCGGGTCGCCGCGGCAGCCCTGTCGTTTGCCGCCCGTCACCGGATCGGCAGGGCGGCATCCCATATCCGCCCGCCTCTCCCGCCTCGCCACCCCGCCCCGTCCCTGCGTCGCGACGGGACGAAAGAGGGGTTGATCCTGTGCCCCGGAGGCGTATCTGGCGCCATCGGTCGCGGCGGTCGCGACTCGATTTCACGGCTCGCGTCTGCGCGTCGAAGAAGGACAGCAATGAAACCTCGATCTAGCCCCATGTCCAGCGAGGGCGACAGTAGGAGCTTTGCTCCGCTGATCGGCATCGCCGGACGTGACCCGGTCGGGGAGTTCGTGCCCACCGCCTGACGCGGTGCCGCGATCTCCTGGACCGGACATCCACCGGAACCAAGGAGGTCGCCCATGACCATCTATCTCGCGCGTGTCGAACGGCACGTGGACACCACCCGCGTCGAAGCCTTCAGCCGACGCATCCGCCTCGCCGCGTCCCGCCCCCTGCACGCGACGGACGATGACCCGCGCCGACGCGTGGCGGCGTTCCGCGCCGCCTGATCTGCCGCACCCCTGAAAGATTACCCGCACGCGGAGTTCGTGCCATGACCTTGCATGCCCTGGCCCTGAGCGGCCCCGGCGGTGCGCGCCCGCCGCGCGCCACCGCTCATCTCGACAGCGCCCACACGGGCGACATCATCGGTGCGTTCGGCACCATCGCCGAAACCGACACCGGCGCGCGCCGTGGCTGGCGGCGCCGCCTGCTGACGCTGGCCGCGATCGTCGGCCCCGGCCTGATCGTCATGGTCGGCGACAATGATGCCGGCGCGTTCGGCACCTATACCGAAGCGGGGCAGAATTACGGCACTAGCCTTGTGTGGACGCTGCTGCTGCTCGTCCCCGTCATCTATGTGAACCAGGAAATGGTGCTGCGCCTCGGCGCGGTGACCGGGGTCGGCCATGCCCGGCTGATCTTCCAGCGCTTCGGCCGCTTCTGGGGGGCGTTCAGCGTCATCGACCTGTTCCTGCTCAACGCCCTGACGATCGTCACCGAATTCATCGGCATCGCGCTGGGCCTCGACTATCTCGGCGTGCCGCGGCTTGCCGGCGTGGCGATCGCATCGGTCCTGATCGTCGCCGCCGCCAGCACGGGCAGCTTCCGCCGATTCGAACGCTTCATGATGGTGCTGGTGTTCGGATCGCTGTTGCTCGTCCCGATCGCCGTCGCGATCCACCCGCCGGTCGGGCAGATCGCGCGCGACATGGTCGTGCCGCACATGCCCGCGGGCGGGCAGCTCGCCGACGTCATGCTCCTGATCATTGCGATCGTGGGCACCACCGTCGCGCCCTGGCAGCTGTTCTTCCAGCAGAGCTATCTGATCGACAAGCGGATCGGGCCGCGCTTCATGGCCTATAGCCGGATCGATCTGTGGGTCGGCATCGCCGTGGTGATCGTTGGCGCGGTCGCGATGATGGCGTTTACCGCCGCCGCGTTCGCCGGCACCGCGGGCGTGGGCCACTTCACCGATGCCGGCGCGATCGCGCGCGGGATCGAGGCGCATGCCGGTCGGCTGATGGGCATCCTGTTCGCCATCGCGCTGATCGATGCCTCGATCATCGGCGCGGCAGCGGTGTCGCTCAGCACGGCCTATGCCATCGGCGACACGTTCGGCATCCGGCATTCGCTGCACCGCTCACCGAAGGACTCGATCCCCTTCTACCTCGTCTTCGCCGGACTGATCGGGGTCGCGGCGGCGCTGGTGCTGATCCCGGGCACGCCGCTGGGCCTGCTGACCAATGCGGTGCAGTCGCTCGCGGGCGTGCTGCTGCCCAGCGCGACCGTGTTCCTGCTGCTGCTGTGCAACGACACGGCGGTGCTGGGGCCATGGCGCAACGGGCGCTGGCTGAACCTGTTCACCGGTGCGGTGATCGCCGTCCTCGTCCTGCTGTCGGTCATCCTGACGGCCTCGGTGCTGTTCCCGACGATCGGCGCGGCGGCGATGCTGTGGATTTTGGGCGGGGGATCGGCGCTGGCGCTGATCGGCTGGGTGGGCCTGCGCCTGCTGACCGGCGGGACGGCGGAGGCGATCGACCGTCGCGGCCGCGCGGACTGGCGGATGCCGCCGCTCGATACCCTCGCGCCCGCCATGCTGGGACGCGGCGAGAAAGCCTGGCTCGGCATCCTGCGGCTCTATCTCGTCGTCGCCGGCGGCTTCGTGCTGGTCCGCATCATTCACCTCGCGCTGACACATCAGCTGTAACCGGCACCGTCCAAGGGGACTTATCATGACCCGGCTTTTCCCACTGGCGGGCGCCTGCGCGCTCGCCGGCCTCATCCCGCACGCGCCCGCTGCAGCGCAGACCGTCCAGGACCGCGCGCCGGCCGTCACCGCGCCCGCCACGCCGATCGCGGCCGAAGCCATGCCGGACGATCAACGGTACGCGGTCCACGGGCAGGCGACGGTCGTCCTGCAAGCCACGCCCGGCTTCGCCTCGCCCTATGCCGGTGCCAACAGCCTGACCCCGCGTCAGGCGAAGGAGACCGTCGACGTCACGCTCTATGCCGGCGTGCGGCCCTGGGCGGGCGGCGAGCTGTGGGTGAACCCCGAGATCGACCAGGGCTTCGGCCTGTCCAACACGCTCGGCGTCGCCGGTTTCCCCAGCGCGGAAGCCTATAAGGTCGGCCGCACTGCACCCTACACGCGCCTGCAACGGCTGTTCCTGCGCCAGACCATCGACCTGGGCGGCGCGCGCGAGGCGGTGGCCGGCTTCGCCAACCAGCTCGCCGGATCGCGCACCGCGAATCGTCTGGTGCTGACCATCGGCAAGTTCGGCGTCGGCGACGTGTTCGACACGAACATCTACGCCCACGATCCGCGCGCCGATTTCCTCAACTGGTCGGCGGTCGACACGGGCAGCTTCGATTATGCCGCCGACGCCTGGGGCTACAGCACCGGCATCGCCGCCGAATGGTATCGGGCCGCCTGGACGCTGCGCCTGGGCGCCTTCAACCTGTCGAAGGTCCCCAACGGCGAGACGCTGGAGAGGGGCTTCGGCCAGTATCAGCTCGATGCCGAGGTGGAGCATCGCCACCAGTTGGCCGGTCGGCCGGGCGCGGTGCGCGTCACGCTCTTCCGCAACCGCGGCCGGTTCGGGCGCTTCGACGAGGTACTGGCGCTGGCGGCGCGGACCGGCGACGTCGCCGATACCGGCCTGGTGCGCAGCCGTCGCACGCGGGCGGGCATCGGCATCAACGTCGAACAGGCGGCGAGCGACACGCTCGGCGTCTTCGCCCGCGCCGGCATCGCGGACGGGCAGGTCGAGCCCTATGACTTCACCGACATCGACCGGACGGCGCAGGCCGGGCTGTCGCTGCGCGGTGCCGGTTGGGGACGGAGCGGCGATACGCTGGGGGCGGTCGTCATCGTCAACGCGATCAGCCGGGACCACCAACGTTATCTCGATGCCGGGGGCCTGGGCGTCCTCGTCGGGGACGGCCGCCTGCCGAACCCCGGCGCCGAACGGATCGGCGAGGCCTATTACAAGATCGCCGCCGCGCGGGGTGTCGAGCTGACCGTCGATTATCAGTTTATCGCCAATCCCGGCTACAATCGGGATCGCGGGCCGGCCAACGTGTTCGCCTTCCGGGCCCACGGCGCCTTCTGACCGGGGACGCCGGCCGGAGCCGGACCGCGATGGCGGCGCGTCAGCGGCGCGCCGCGTCGCTCTTCGCGCGTTCAGCGGCGAACGGTTCGGAGGCGTTCCACGTCGGCCAGGTCGCGCCGGCCGCGATCTCGCGGCCCAGCGCATAGGCGACGCTGCCTTCCTGCGCCGCGCCGGTCATGTCCCAGCCCGGTTTGAACGCGTCGCAGGTCTGGTGATAGCATTCGGCATTGTAGCGCGCCCGCTCCCGCTCGCCCGCAGCGGCACCCCCGCGCACCAGATCGCGCCCCGCGCGGAAGTAGACGCCCGGCACGCCCTTTTGCGCGAAGGCATAATGGTCGGAACGGTAATACCAGCCCGCCTCGGTATTCTCCTCCGGCACGATCCGCAGCCCCTGCGCCGCGGCGACGCGGGCGAGGTCCTGCTCCAGCGGGGTACGGCCGACGCCGATCAGCTCCAGATCGCGCGTCCGCCCCAGCACGACATGCGGGTCGAGGTTGAACTGGGCCGCCGTGGTGGCCAGCGGCAGCGCGGGGTGGTCGGCATACCAAGTCGCGCCCAGCAGGCCCTTTTCCTCCGCCGTCCAGAGGGCAAACACGACCGAGCGGCGCAGGCGCGGCGCGCCCGCGAAGGCGCGCGCGATCTCCAGCAGGGTCGCAGTGCCGGTGCCATTGTCCACGGCGCCGTTGCGGATCCGGTCGGCGGGCGGATCGAACGCATTCTCGCCATAGGCATCCCAATGCGCGCCATACAGGATGCTGCCCGCAGCGGGATCGGTGCCGGGCAGAATGCCGACGATATTGTGGCTGACCGCGCGGTCTAGGCTGGTGCGGACATCGGCCGACAAGGCCACGCCCTGCAACGCGACGCCGCGAAAGTCCGCCCGCTGCGCCGCGCGCTTGGCGGCAGCGTAATCGAGGCCGCCCTGCCGCAGCAGCGCGACGCCGATATCGTTGCGCAACGTGCCGCGAATGCCGAAGGCCGGCGGAACGCTGCCCGTGTCCAGCGCATAGCCGGGCACCGCATCGCTGTTGGCGAGCTGCAGCCAGGGGTAGCTCGACGGAAAGGTATCGTGGATCTGGAAGAAGGCGGCGGCGCCATGCTTCTGCGCCTCAGCCAATTTGGTGCGCGCCGCCGGGCTGGATGCGCGCCCGCCGAAGCCCAGATCGCGCCCCGCCTCGACATCGGGATCGCCGGCGAGCGCGACCACCACCTTGCCGCGCACATCGACGCCGCGATACGGATCATAGCCCAGCCGCGGCTCGACCACGCCATAGCCGACGAAGACGACGCCCGCGCGATCGAGCGTCGTCGTTCCGACGATGCGCGACGATGCCGCAATCTCGACGCCGGGCCGCAGCGCCTCAGTCTTGCCGCCCAGCGACAGGTCGAACCGCGCGGTCTCGCGCGTCCAGCGCAGCAGCGGGACGGTCTGGCGATAGCCCGCATCCCCCGCCGGTCGCAGCCCGAGCGCCGCGAACCGTTTTTCGAGGAAGGCGAGCGTGATCGCCTCACCCGGCTGGGTCGGCCCGCGCCCGTGAAAATCGTCCGCGCTCAGCGTCTTCACATCGGCCTTGATCCGCGCCGCCGACAGGATGGGTGCGCGGGGATCGGCCGACGCCGTCGTGGCGGCGGTCAGCAACAGAAGGGGGAGCCAGCGGGTCATGCCGGCAGCGTGACCCAACCGATCGTGACGCGCAAGCGCTACACGCCCGCGTCGCGGATCGTTTCCATCGCGACGAAGGTGGAGGTGTTGGCGACATGCGGCAGCGCCGAGATACGCTCGCCCAGCACCTCGCGATAGCGGCGGATGTCGGGGGTGCGGACCTTCAGCAGATAATCGAAGCTGCTGGCGATCATATGGCATTCCTCCACCTCCGGAATGCGCAGCACGGCGCGGCGAAACGCATCGAGCGCGGCTTCGCGCGTGTCGGACAGCTTCACCTCGGTGAAAGCGATATGATCAAGCCCCAGGCGCACGGGATCGATGACCGCGCGAAAGCCGAGGATATAGCCCTGATCGATCAACCGGCGCAGACGCACCTGGCACGGCGTCTTCGACAGGCCGACACGGCGGGCGAGTTCGGTAACAGACAGGCGGCCATCGTCGCGCAGTGCTTCGATGATGCGCCGGTCGAACGTATCGATCGGCGCGTTCTGGGATGGTTTGCCGTCCATTTGGCCTGTGACACTCTCAAAAATCGGGTCGTTCGGCGCGATCCTGCGCGCATTTCGGACGGATCGCCAGCGCGAAAGTCGATATGGGCGGATCGTAGAGAGGACCTTCGCCCATGACCCGCCCGCCCTTCGCCGATTTCGCGCCGCCCGTCCGCCCGCAGACGCCGCTGCGCGCCGCGATCACCGCCGCCTATCGCCGGCCGGAGGCAGAATGCCTCGCGCCGCTGCTCGATGCCGCGACGCTGCCCGACGCGATCGGCCGCGACGCCGCCGCGACGGCGACGGCGCTCGTCACCGCGCTACGCGCCAAGCACAAGGGCACCGGCGTCGAGGGGCTGGTGCAGGAATATGCGCTGTCCAGCCAGGAGGGCGTCGCGCTGATGTGCCTTGCCGAGGCGCTGCTGCGCATCCCCGATACGGCAACGCGCGACGCGCTGATCCGCGACAAGATCGCGGGCGGCGACTGGCGCAGCCACGTCGGCGACGGCCGCTCGCTGTTCGTCAATGCGGCGACCTGGGGCCTGGTCGTCACCGGCAAGCTGACCGGCAGCGTCAACGACAGCGGCCTGGGCGCCGCACTCACCCGGCTGATCGCGCGTGCGGGTGAGCCGGTGATCCGCCGCGGCGTCGATATGGCGATGCGCATGATGGGCGAACAGTTCGTCACGGGCGAGACGATCGCCGAGGCGCTGAAGCGCGCCCGCCCGCTGGAGGCGCGCGGCTTCCGCTACAGCTACGACATGCTGGGCGAAGCGGCGACCACGGCAGCGGATGCCGACCGCTATTATCGCGATTATGAAAACGCCGTGCGGGCGATCGGCGAGGCGTCGGCCGGCCGCGGCATCTTCGACGGGCCTGGCATCTCGATCAAGCTGTCGGCGCTCCACCCCCGTTACGTCCGCGCGCAGGCGGCGCGGGTGATGGGCGAGCTGCTGCCGCGCGTGAAGGCGCTCGCGGTGATGGCCAAGGGCTATGACATCGGCTTCAACATCGATGCCGAAGAGGCCGACCGGTTGGAGCTGTCGCTCGACCTGCTCGAAAGCCTCGCCACCGATCCCGATCTGGCCGGTTGGGATGGCCTTGGCTTCGTCGTGCAGGCCTATGGCAAGCGCTGCCCGTTCGTGATCGACTGGATCGTCGACCTTGCCCGCCGCGCCAACCGGCGGATCATGGTGCGGCTGGTCAAGGGCGCCTATTGGGATGCTGAGATCAAGCGCGCGCAGGTCGATGGCCTTGCCGACTTCCCGGTCTATACCCGCAAGATCCACACCGACGTCGCCTATATCGCCTGCGCGCGGAAACTGCTGGGCGCGCGCGATGCGGTGTTCCCGCAGTTCGCGACGCACAATGCGCAGACGCTCAGCACCATCTACCATCTGGCGGGCCCCGACTTCACCGTCGGCGACTATGAATTCCAGTGCCTGCACGGCATGGGCGAACCGCTGTACGACGAAGTCGTCGGCGCGGAGAAGCTGAACCGCCCGTGCCGCATCTACGCGCCGGTCGGCACGCATGAGACGCTGCTCGCCTATCTCGTCCGCCGCCTGCTGGAAAATGGCGCGAACTCGTCCTTCGTCAATCGCATTGCCGATCCCGAAGTCTCGATCGCCGATCTGGTCGCGGACCCCGTGGAGGCGGTGCGCGCGATGGCCGCGCCGGGGCAGAAGAACCCGCAGATCGCCCTGCCGCAGGACCTGTACAGCTCGCGCCGCAATTCCGCCGGCCTCGACCTCAGCGACGAAACCACGCTGGCGATGCTCAGCGAGACGATGGCGGGCGAAGGCCCGTGGGACGCCGGCGTCGTCGGCACGCCCCGCGCGGTGCTAAACCCCGCCGATCATCGCGACCGCGTCGGTACAGTGCATGAGGTGTCGGTCGATCAGGCTCGGGCCGCCGCCCGCGCCGCGCAGGCCGCCGCGCCTGGCTGGGCCGCGACCACCCCGGCGGAACGCGCCGCGATGCTCGACCGCGCCGCCGACGCGATGCAAGCGCGCATGCCGCAGCTGCTGGCGCTGATCGTGCGCGAGGCGGGCAAGTCGCTGCCCAATGCCATCGCCGAGGTGCGCGAGGCGATCGACTTCCTGCGCTACTACGCCGAGCAGGCGCGCGCCACATTGGGCACCGGCCATCGCCCGCTGGGTGTCGTCACCTGCATCAGCCCGTGGAACTTCCCGCTGGCGATCTTCATCGGACAGGTCGCCGCGGCGCTGGTCGCGGGCAATGCGGTGCTCGCCAAGCCCGCCGAGGAAACGCCGCTGATCGCCGCGCAGGGCGTCGGCCTGCTGCATGCGGCCGGCGTGCCGACGGACGTGCTGCACTTCGTGCCCGGCGATGGCGCGATCGGCGCGGCTCTGGTTGCGGCGCCCGAGACGATGGCGGTGATGTTCACCGGATCGACCGAGGTCGCGCGGCTGATCCAGAAGGAACTGGCCAAGCGTCTGCTGCCGGACGGATCGCCCATCCCCTTCATCGCCGAAACCGGCGGGCAGAATGCGATGATCGTCGATTCCTCCGCGCTCGCCGAACAGGTGGTGGCGGACGTCATCGCCTCCGCCTTCGACAGCGCAGGCCAGCGCTGTTCGGCGCTGCGCATCCTGTGTCTGCAGGAGGAGGTCGCCGACCGCACGCTCGCGATGATCAAGGGCGCGCTGCACGAGCTGTCGATCGGCCGCACCGACGCGCTGGCGACCGACATCGGCCCGGTCATCACCGCCGAGGCGAAGGCCAATATCGACGCGCACATCGCGAAGATGCGTGACGGCGGCCACCGCGTCGAACAGCTCGCGCTCGCGGGCGACACCGCGCACGGCACCTTCGTCGCGCCGACGATCGTCGAACTGTCCGACATCGCCGAGCTGGAGCGCGAGGTGTTCGGGCCGGTGCTGCACGTCGTCCGCTTCCGCCGCGCCGAGCTGGACCGGCTGATCGACCGGATCAACGCCACCGGCTATGGCCTGACGTTCGGCCTGCACACGCGCCTCGACGAGACGATCGCGCATGTCACCAGCCGGGTGAAGGCGGGCAATCTCTACATCAACCGCAACGTCATCGGCGCGGTGGTGGGCGTGCAGCCGTTCGGCGGGCGCGGCCTGTCGGGCACCGGCCCCAAGGCGGGCGGGCCGCTGTACCTCGGCCGGCTGGTGTCGGGCGCAGACCTGCCGCCAGCGGTTGTGTCGGACCATGCCGATCCCGCCGCGCGCAATCTGGCGCTGTGGCTGGAGGATCGTGGCGAGCGCGCGCTCGCCACGCGCGTCCGCGATGCGATCGCCACGTCGATGCTCGGCGCGGCGACCGAGCTGGCCGGCCCGGTCGGCGAACGCAACCTCTACGCCCTCCACCCGCGCGGACGCGTGCTGCTGCTGCCGCAGACGCGCGACGGCCTGATCGAACAGATCGGCGCCGCGCTCGCCGCCGGGAACGACGCGGTCGTCGGCGAGGCAGGATCGCTGGCCGCGGCGCTGGCCGCGCTGCCGCCGAGCGTCACCGCCCGCGTGCGGATCGCCGACGACTGGCGGCGTGCGCCTGCTTTCGCGGGCGCGCTGATCGAGGGCGAGGCCGCGCACGTCTCCGCCGCGCTGGCCGCGCTCGCCGAGCTGCCCGGTCCGATCGTACTGCCCCAGGCGGGCTGCGCGGGCTATCGCCTCGACTGGCTGGTCGAGGAGGTGTCGACGTCGATCAACACGACGGCGGCGGGCGGCAACGCGAGTTTGATGGCGATCGGCTGACCCACCGGCTGGGGCGCGTCGGTCAGACGCGCTCCAGCATCAGCGCGATCCCCTGGCCGACGCCGATGCACATGAACGCCATCGCGTAGCGGCCGCCGCTGCGATGCAGCTCCTCCACCGCGCTCATCACGATCCGCGCGCCGGACATGCCGAGCGGATGGCCCAGTGCGATCGCCCCGCCGTTGCGGTTCACCCGCGGATCGTCGGCGGCGATGCCCAGATCGCGCAGCGTCGCGATCGCCTGCGCGGCAAAGGCCTCGTTCAGCTCGATCACGTCGAGCTGGTCGAGGCCGATGCCGGTGATCCGGCACAGCTTGCGCGCCGCCTCGATCGGGCCGACGCCCATGATCCGCGGTGCGATCCCCGCCGCCGCCATGCCCAGCACTCGCGCGCGGGGCGTCAGGCCGTGCTGCGCCGCCGTCGCCTCGCTTGCCACCAGCATGGCCGCGGCGCCATCGTTCAGGCCCGAGGCATTGCCCGCGGTGACGGTGCCGTCCGCCCGCACAACGGGCTTCAGCTTCGCCAGCGCGTCGAGGCTGGTGGCGCGGGGATGCTCGTCGGTCGAAAAGACGATCGGATCGCCCTTCCGCTGCGCGATCGTCACCGGCACGATTTCCGCCGCCAGCCGCCCGCTGGCGATCGCCGCCGCCGCCTTCTGCTGGCTGGCGAGCGCAAAGGCGTCCTGATCCTCACGCGCCACACGCCACTGGTCGGCGACATTCTCTGCGGTCTGCGGCATCGTGTCGACACCATAGGCCGCGCGCATCGCCGGGTTCACGAAGCGCCAGCCGAGCGTCGTATCCTCGATCTGCTGCGCCCGGTCGAAGGCGCCGGCCGCCTTGCCCATCACATAGGGCGCGCGCGTCATGCTCTCGACGCCGCCCGCGATCCCCAACGCCGCATCGCCGCAGCGGATCGCCTGTGCGAGGCTGCCGACCGCGTTCAGCCCCGATCCGCACAGGCGGTTGACCGTCGCGCCCGGCACGCCGTCGGGCAGGCCGGCGAGCAGCACCGCCATGCGCGCGACGTTGCGATTGTCCTCGCCCGCCTGATTGGCGCAGCCGAGCAGCACATCGTCCACCGCGCCCCAGTCCACCGATGGATTGCGCTCCATCAGCGCGCGCAACGGGATCGCGGCGAGGTCGTCGGCCCGCACGCTCGCGAGCGCGCCGTTCAATTTGCCGATCGGCGTGCGGATCGCGTCACAGATGAAGGCATCGGGCATCGGGCGTCCTCTCCAGCGTTTGCCGAAGGGCGTCGCCCCGAATGGCGTGTGTCGTCAAGCCGCTACGGGCCGGCGCGCGTCGCTTTGCCTAGGCGCGCCGCTCGATCAGCAGGCGGTACAGCCGCTGCGGGATATGCCAGCGCCGGCCGAGCAGGATCGCGCCGATCAGGACCGCGCCGGCATCGCGCAGCTGCGTCACCAGCGTCCGCGCCACTGGGCGACGCGTCGCCTCCGCCTCGACCACGGGGACGACGACATCGACCGCCTGCGACAGCTCGATCCCCTCATAACCCACTGCCATCGGCGGCGCGGTGACGACGATATAATCGAACCGCTCGCGCAGCTCGGCGAGCAGGCGCACGTCGCGCCGTTGCAGCGAACAGGCCGCGGTGCCGATGATCGTCGTCATCATGTCTTCGAACGGTTCGAGTTCCAGGCTCGCGGCGGTCTCCGGCACCGGCGCATCGCTGGCGAAGCGGACGAGCAGCACGCGCGCGCCGGCGCGACGCGCCATCGCGCGGCCCAGGCCCAATGCGGCGGTTTGCAGGCTCATCCGCGAACTCGGCGCGACCAGCAGCACCGCCCGCCCGCTGCCCTGATGGTGCGCGTCGACCGCCGCGATCAGCCGGCTGTAATCGCGCGCCACGCCCTCACCCTGCTCGGCGACCGGGGCGGCGAGCACGGGCAGGCCCAGCGCCCGCTCGACCTCCACCGGGGTCAGGAAGGTTTCGCGCAGGCTGCCGGCGATGAACACCGCCGCACCCGCGATCAGGATGCCGGCGAAGATGCTGCCGGCGATCAGCAGCAGCGGCGGATTGGTGCGCTTGGTCGGGGGCGTCGGCGCCTCGATGACGCGGACGTTGGGGCTGCCCGCCTCGGTCGTCTGGTTGAGCTGCACGCGCGCCTGTTCGACCTGCGACGACAGCGACTTGAAGCTGTCCGCCAGCACGTCGCGGTCGAGCTTCATCGTGGTCAGCCGGTCGCTGATCGCATTGAGTTGCGCCAGCCGCGCCCGCGACTGGCCGAGTTGCCCCGCCAGTTCGGCGCCGCGCGCCTCCGCGCCGGCCACCGTCGCGCGCGACTGGATCAACTTGTCCTTGGTCGAATCGAAATACTGATTGCGGCCGGTGCGCTGCGTCATAACCAGCGACGATTTCTGCTGGGTGATCGTCGCCTGCAATGCGGCGATCTGCTTGTCGAGCTGCGTCACCTGCGGTGACGTCGCCATGAAGCGCGACGCCAGATCGGCGCGCTTGGCCTGCAGGCCCAGCAGCTGCGCCTGCATCTCGCCCAGCGCCCGTGCCGCCTCGGTATTGTCGTTGTACAGGCGGATATCGGCGGGCACCGATTTGGCCTGACTGCTGAGGCTCGACAGGCTGCGGCGCCCATCGGCCAGCTCCGCATCGCTTTCCAGCTTGCTCTTGCGCAGCAGATCGTCCTGCGCGACCGCGCCCGCCACCTGCGCCGCGATATCGACGATGCCGTTCTGCTGCTGATAGGCGGTGATCCGCGCGCTCGCTTCGTCCAGCTGGCGCTTGATTGCGTTGCGCTGCTGTTCGAGGAAGGCGACGCGACCCGAGGTCAGCACGGTCGCGCGGCTTTCGAAATAGCGGCGGATCAGCTGGCGCAGCGCATCGGCGGCCTGTTGCGGGTCGCGCGCCGTATAGGTCAGCTGGATGACGTTCGCTTCGTTCGCCTTGGTGACGTGGAGGTGCGACTGAAATTTCTCCAGCGCCGCATTGATCTCCGCCGGCGAGGCGGCAGGGCCGAGCTGCGCGCGCACCACGTCGCGGTGCAGCTCCAGGCTGTCGAGCATCTGAAGTTCGACATTGGCGACCGCCCCCGGGTCGAGCACCTGCCCCGGCAAGGGCGCGCGCCCGGCGTCCTGCATGTCGTAGATGCCGGCGCTCAGCGGCAGCAACCGCGCCTCGGCACTATAGCTTGGCGGCAACAGCAACGCGACGAGGATGCCCAGCCCGATGATCGATCCCGCGACGATCAGCGCGAGTCGGCGATAATAGAAAATGCCGTTCAGCAGGTCGCGCAGTGCGAATTGCCCGTGGCGCGTCTCCGTTTCCTGCTGCTCGGACGAAGACGTGAAATCAAGCATCTGGTGGATTGTCCAAGGCTGCTGGAAAGGGCTGGTGCGCCTTATGGTCGGTTCCTCTTACCTTTCCATTAAGCCTTCCGCTATATCGACTTATCGGAAGCGGCCCGTCCCGTGTCTTGCAGTGGGACGGCCGGTGGCGCGCGGGCAACGGGACGGTGACGATGGGCAGATACGGCTTAGCGACCATGGCAGCGGTGCTGACGCTTGTCGCGCCGACGATGGACGCACTGGCGCAGGTCGCGCCGATCGTGCGGCCGCCCGCGCGCGGGACGATGGCATCGACGCCAGCCCCCGCCCCTGCTCCTGCCCCTGCCCCGGTGGTCGATCGCACCGCCTATCGGATCGCGCCCGGCGACGAGCTGGCGATCAGCTTCCCCTACAACGCCGAACTGGATCATGCCGGGCCGGTCGGCCCCGATGGCCGCATCGCGATTCCGCTCGTCGGAAACGTCCCCGCTGGCGGCCGCACGATCGATGAGGTCGCGGCGCTCATCTCGGCCGATCTGCGCCGGCAGGGCGTGGTGGAGGATGCCCGCCCGACGGTGGCGGTGCGGCAATATGGCGGCGTCGTCTATGTCGGTGGTGAGGTCCGCCAGCCCGGACCGGTGAAGCTCACCGCGACGATGGACCCGATGCAGGCGGTGATCGGCGCCGGCGGCCTGCTCGACACCGCGCGCACGCGCAAGGTGGTGGTGATCCACCGCAATGCCGACGGCACGATCGCCCAGCGTCAGGTCGATCTGAAGGCCTATACGAAAAGCGGCGTCGCGACCGGCATCGATCTGCAATCGCAGGATATCGTGTTCGTACCACGTTCGTCGATCGCCGAGGCCAATCTGTGGATCGACCAGCATATCAACAAGCTGCTGCCGTTCAGCCGCAGCCTGAACTACAATCTGGGCGGCGGAGCCGTTTTCGGCCGCTGACATGACCGCCGCGACGCGCGCCCTGCCCTTTCCGCGACGCAGCCTGCGCGGCTGGATGCAGGCGGCCGACGTCCGCTGGGCCTATGTCGCGCTGCTGGTCGCGCTGCTGCCGCTGTTCGGGCAGAGCTTTCATTATGTGAAGCTGCTCAAGCCCGCCTGGGCCTTGTCCAAGGCATTTCCGCTGCTGTCGCTGCCGCTATGCCTGATCCTGTTCGCCGGGCGCCGGCCGGAAGGGTCGCGGCAGATGGTCGTGACGATCCTGTGGCTGGTGCTCGTCCCCACCTTCATCTCGCTCTTCACCTTCCAGCAGACCTTCTTCATCGCGCTGGCCTCGCAGCTCAAGCTGCTGCCGCTGCTCTATATCTTCTCGCTGCTCGGGCTGCTGCGCTGGCTGCGGCCGACGCTGCGCGAGATCGCCGCCGCCTTCCTGATCTGTGCGGTCGTCACCTTCGTCGTGTTGCTCGCGATCTGGCGGCTGGCGCCGCAATCGGCCTATGCCGAACATTATGTGGCGGGCGATTCCCCGCTTCTGTCGGCGGACGCCCGCGGCAATCGCATCCGCATGCCGATGTACTTCGGCCTGATCGGCATCCTCTACGCCTGGCGCCGCTTCACCGCGCGCTGGCAACCGCGCTGGTTCGCGGCCTGGGGGGCGGGCTTTGCCATGGTGTTCGGCCTCGTCCGCATGCGCACCTTCGTGCTCGGCCTGACGCTGATGGCGGCGATCAACGGCTTTCTGGCGGCGGGCCCGCGCCTGCGGCTGCTGATGCTGGCGCTCATTCCCTTCGCGCTCGCCGCACTGTTCTCGGTGCCGTTCATGGCGTCGATCTTCAGCACCGACAAAGCCTTCGCGTTCGACGTCCGCTATATCTCGACGATGAAGGCGATCGGTTTTCTGGGCACCGATCCGTTTCGCTGGATCTTCGGCGTCGGCACGATCAGCCCGATCGATCCCGCCGGGTTGATGACCTATTTCAACCACTTCTTCTTTCTGGGTGACATCACCTGGATGGGGATCATCTTCGAATATGGGATCATCGGCGCGCTGCTGATCGCGGCCGTCCCCTTGCGCGGCGTGCTGCTGATGGATAGCGCCCGCCGCCTGCATGACACGCCCTTCCTCGCCGCACTCCGCGACTATCTCGTCTATTCGCTGCTGATATCGGAAATGCTCCCCATGACCCTCGCCCCCGGGGAGATAACGTCGATCATGGCGATCGCCCTCTACGCCCGCGAGTTGCCTGCGGTTGGAGGGCGTCGTCGATGAGTAGCGCAGCCGAACACTCGCTGCTGCGTCGCCTGCACCAGCGCTATGGCGGGTCGCTGGTGACGGTCGGCACGCGGCTGATCGACATTCCCTGCCGATACGGCATGCACCTGATGATCGCGCTGCGCCTGTCGCTGGATCAGGTCGGTGCCTTCTACATCGTGTTCGGCGCGCTGATGATCGCATCGGGCCTCGGCCGCCTGGGGATCGACCGCGCGCTGACCCGTGAAATGGCACGCCTGCTCGCTGCTGACGATGCGGCGGGCGCACGGGCAGCGATGCGGCGGGCGGCGATCATGGTGCTGCTATTGTCGCTCGCGCTGACCGCCCTGGCGCTGCTCGCGGCATGGCCGCTCGCCGCCTATGTGATGCGCAAGCCCGACATGGCACCGCTGTTCGTCATCGGCGCGCTGGCCATCCTGCCGCAGAATTTCGCCAATCTCGTCGCAGGCGCGCTCGCCGGGCTGCATCGCGTCACGCAGAGCCAGATCGTCTATACCTGGCTGTGGCCGGGGCTGTTCTGCGTCCTGGTGTTCGCGCTGCCGATGTCGGACGCGCATGCGCTGGCGGCCGTGGCGGCGAGTATGACGCTCGCGACGCTGATCGGCGGCGTGATGCTGCTGCGCGATCTGCCGGCGGTGACGCCGGGCCGGCCGTCCAATCCGCCCGAACCCCTGCTGGGCACCGGCCTGTCGCTATTCAGCCTGGAACTGGTGCAGCTGCTCATCAGCGCGGCGCCGCCCTTCATCCTTGGCATCCTAGCCTCTACGGACGAAGTGGGCCTGTACGCCATCGCCTGGCGGGTGGTGCTGGTGATCTACATGTTCGTCAGCGGCGTCGCGTCGATGGTCGCGCCACGCTTCGCCCGGCTCTACATGATCGGCGACCTCGCCGGCCTTCGACAAGAGGCCGCGCGCGCCCTCGCCCTAGCACTGACGCTCGCGATCCCGCCGATCCTCGCCGTCATCGTGTTTCCGGACCGGATTCTCGCCCTGTTCGGCCAGCAATTCCTGCCCGCCGTCACCGCGCTTCATGTCCTGATTATCGGTCAGATCGCCGCCGCGCTCACCACCACCACGCCGGAACTGCTCGGCATGACCGGCTATGCGCGCGCGCTGCTGCGCGTCAACGGCCTCGCGACGCTCGTCCTGATCGGCGGCCTGGTGCTGCTGTCGGCGCCTTTGGGCGCGCAGGGCGCGGCGATCGCGACAAGTGCGACGATGCTGGTCAATGCGATCGGATGCAGCCTGATCGCGCGCGACACACTGGGCTTCACGCCGCTGGGTGCCGTCTACGCGATGTGGCAGAACCGCCGGACAGCGTTACCGCAATGAGCGAACGGCTCGACGTGGCCGATAAATGCCCGCTATGTTGTCATAAATTCCTTGGCGGCGGCGGTCGGAAAACGCAATGTTAAGCCTTTGTGGCGTAAGGCGTTTTCAAGCCCGTTTCCGGAGTCCGTGGTCTTGACGTCCGACACTACGACCGATCCGAACCACGGCGAACCCTATCGGGGTGTGGAACGCCGCCTGCGTGTGCCAGTGTTGGGCATGCGGTTCCGCGATCTCGATGAAAACGGCGCGGCGCAATACATGCTGCAGACGCCGCGCAGCGCCGACGAAGGCCTGGGCGTGTTCGTCACGCCCAACATCCAGCATATCGCGCTGGCGCGGAAGGACGACGAGTTCAATCGCGCGCTAGCAAGCGCCCAGATCATCGTCGCGGACGGGTTTCCGGTCTATCGCTTCGCGAAGCTGCGCGGCCTCTCGCTGCCGGGCCGCGTTGCCGGGCGCGCCGTGATCGAGCGGATGTTCGCCGACCCCGCCGCGCTGGCGGGCCACAGGGGGTTCTTCGTCGTCGACAGCCGCGCCACGGCGGAGGGCATCGAATGCTGGCTCAACGACTTTGCGCCGGCCTTCGCGGTCGAGACGCTGGTGCCGCCGTTCGGCTTCGAGAAAGACGCCGCCTATTGCCGCTCGCTCGCCGATGCGATCTCGACCTTCGACGCGACCCTGATCTTCCTGTGCATCGGCGCGCCCAAGAGCGAGCTGTTCGCCTACCGCTATCGCGCGCTGCTGCCGCCGGCATGGGCCTTGTGCGTCGGTCAGTCGTTTCGATTGCTGCTCGGCATGAATGCCCCCCCACCCGACCTGATGGTGCGGCTCAACCTGGAATGGCTGTGGCGCATCGTCCTCGAGCCGCGCCGCATGCTACAGCGTTATGGACCCAGTACGATCGGCTTTCTGCGTGCAGCGGTCGCAGACCTGCGTCAGTCGCGTTAAAATAATCTCATCTTGCTGAGGACATTTTCTTGGAAGACCAATTGCGTAACATCCTCGACGACGCCGGCGGGCTGTTGAAGCCGGCAGCGTCGCTGTCGCCGCGCGACGACCTGTTCGCCGCTGGTCTCACCTCGTTCAAGACCGTGGGCGTGATGCTCGCGATCGAAGAGGAATTCGACGTGGTGTTTCCGGACCAGCTGCTCACCCGTGCGACCTTCAGCAGCATCGCCGCGCTGACGGCGGCGATCGAGAGCATTCGGGGAGATGCCGATGCTGCATGATCCGTCCGCGACCGGACGTGCGATGGCCGCCGCGATCGAGCGGGTCGTCGCCGTCGCCGCCGCGCATGCCGACGCGGTGGATCGGGAAGGCCGTTTTCCCGCCGAGGCCGTCGCGGCGCTGCGGCAGGAAGGATTGCTCGGCGCGCTGGTGCCGGTCGCGCTGGGTGGCAGCGGCGCGACGATGGCGGAGATCGTCGGGCAATGCCAACGATTGGGCCGCGTCTGCGCATCGACCGCGATGGTCTATGCGATGCACCACAGCCAGCTCGCCTGCCTGGTGATGCATGCGCTGGACGACCCCTGGCAGCGCGATTTCGCGCGCCGGATCGCGACCGAGAATTTGCTGATCGCCTCGATCACGTCGGAGGTCGGCATCGGCGGCGACATGCGGTCGAGCCGCTGCGCGGTCGACGTGCAGGATGGCCGCTTCACGCTGGAAAAGCAGGCGCCGACCGTCTCCTACGGCGATTATGCCGATGTCTTCTTCGTGACCGCACGCACCCATGCCGAGGCGCCGCCGTCCGATCAGGTCCTCGTCGTCGTGCCACGCGAGGACGCCTCGTTCGAATCGACGGGCGGCTGGGACGCGCTGGGCATGCGCGGCACCAGCACGGTCGGCTTCACCTTCCGCGCCGAGGGCGTGGCCGCGCAGATCATGGCCGTGCCCTTCGCCGATATCGCCGCCGAGGCGATGGTGCCCGCATCGCACCTGATGTGGGGCGGCGTGTGGACCGGCATCGCGGTGGAGGCGCTGACCCGCGCGCGCACCTTCCTGCGCACCGCCGCGCGCCGCCAGCCCGGCCAGACGCAGCCCGGCGCGCATCGCCTGATGCACGCCGCCGGCCTGCTCGACGGCATGCAGGCGCGACTGCGCACGCTAATCGACCAGTTCGACGCGACCTATGCGCTCGGCAGCGACCGCGCCGTGGCCGATCCGCAGGAGACGGGCTGGCCGCAAGGCATGGCGCGCGCGACCGTGCTCAACATGCTGAAGCACGACGTATCGACGCAAGCCCACGAGGTGGTGCTGGAGGCGCTGCGTATCTGCGGCATGGCCGGATATCGCAACGGCACCGAATTCAGCATCGGCCGTCATCTGCGCGACATCCTGTCGGCGCAGCTGATGATCAACAACGACCGCATCGCCAGCGGCACCGGCGCCATGCTGTTCGCACAGCGCGCCGAACTGGGAACGCTCTGAACCATGGACATGCCCACCAGCTTCCGCACCCGCCTGATCGAGGCCGGCCTCGTCTTCCCGACCGGCATCGACGGCCTGTGGGGTCGCAGCGGCACGTTCGAGGCGGTGTTCGACGGTCTTGAGCGCGCGATCACCGCGGCGGGGCTGAAGGACAAGCCGGAAGTCATGCGCTTTCCACCGGCCATGGCGCAGAAGACGTTCGAGAAGAGCGGCTATATGAAGAATTTCCCGCATTTCGCGGGAACGGTGCATTGCTTCTGCGGTGACGATCGCGCGCATCACAAGCTGATGGGCCAGATGGAGCGCGGCGAGGATTGGATGGGGAACCAGCAACCCGCCGACCTCGTGCTGACGCCCGCCGCCTGTTACGCGGTATACCCGATCGTCGCCGAACGCGGCGTACTCCGTGAGGACGGTCACCTCGTCGATGTCGCGTCCTATTGCTTCCGGCACGAACCCTCGCTGGAACCGACGCGCCTGCAGCTGTTCCGCATGCGCGAATATGTGCGGATCGGCACGCCCGAACAGGTGCTCGCCTTCCGCGCCGACTGGATGGAGCGCGGGCAGGACTTCGTCCGCACGCTGGAGCTGCCGTTCGAGGTCGATGTCGCCAACGACCCGTTTTTCGGCCGTGCGGGTAAATTGCTCGCCGACAATCAGCGGATGCAGAATCTGAAATTCGAGCTGCTGGTGCCGGTCAATGACGGTGCCGGACCCACGGCCTGCCTCAGCTTCAACTATCACATGACCTATTTCGGCGACACCTGGAACATCCGGACGCCCGATGGCGCACCGGCGCAGACTGCCTGTTGCGCGTTCGGCATGGAGCGGCTGGTGCTGGCGTTGCTGCGTCATCACGGCTTCGACCTCGCCGCCTGGCCCGCAGGCGTGCGCGCGACGCTGGGCCTCGGCTGAGCGCATCCGATGGCGATGACCCCGATCTATATCGATGGCCGGTTCGGCTGGCTGCATGCGCCGACCGAAGGCGCACACGCGCCGGTCGGCGTCGTGCTGTGCCCCGCCTTCGCGCAGGAAGAGGTGTGTACCCACCACGGCCTGATGGCGCTGGGCGAGGCGCTTGCCGCGCGCGGGATCGCAGCGGTCCGCTTCGATTATGGCGGGACCGGGGATTCGATCGACGGGCCGGTGACGCTGGATGGGCTGATCGCCGATGCCGAAGCGGCGGCGGCATGGCTGCGCGGCCATGCCCACGTCGATCGCGTGATGCTGGCCGGCGTGCGATTGGGCGCGGCGATCGCTATGCTGGCGGCGAAGCGGCTCGATGATGTCAGTGCCCTCATCCTGCTCGCGCCGGCGCTATCCGGGCAGGCGTTCCTGCGCGAAACCCGCGCCTCGGCGGCGGTCGCGAGCCTCTCGGGTCTCGACCCCGTCCCGCCTCTGGAGAGCGATCAGCCGCTCAACACCAACGGCTTCCGCTGGACCGCCGCCTTCCAGCGCGAGGTGGCGGCGATCGACCTCACGGTCGTAGAGGCGCCCGTCGAGACGGCGCTGTTCGTGCCGCCGCGGACGGACCGGCGTTCGGGCAAGCTGGCTCAGCGCTGGCGCGACGCGGGCGGTGCAACCACCGAACTGCCCTTCGCCGATTACGACGGCTGGATGCAGGATCCCACAACCAACGAGACGCCGGTCGACACCTTCGCCGCCGTCGCCGATTGGGTGGCCCGGCATGCCGGAACGCCTGCGGGCGCTGCCATCGCGCCGCTGCGTGACGACCCAACGCTCGCCACCGATGCCTATATCGAAGAGCCGCTGCGCTTCGGTCCGGACGACGCGCTGTTCGGCATGCTGTGCCGGCCCGCCGCACGCCCGGCGGCGCCGGTCGCGGCATTGTTGATGCACGAGGGCAGCACCCATCACATCGGCAACGGGCGCGCCTATGTGCGCCTCGCGCGCCGGCTGGCGGCAGAGGGCTTCGCCTCGCTGCGGATGGACCTGACCGGCATGGGCGACAGCCCGGCGGGCGACAATCCGCGCCACCCGCATTACGACCCCGAACGCATTCCCGAAGGCGTCGCCAGCCTCGATTGCCTGGAGGCGCAGGGCTTCCCCCGCGCGATTGTCGCCGGCCTGTGTTCGGGCGCGCACACCGCCTTGCAGGTGACGCTCGCCGACGAGCGCGCGGTGGGCAGCGTGGTGCTCAACCTGCAAAAGTTCATCTGGCATTATGGCGACGATATCCGCGTCGCAGTGCGCGACAACAAACGGTCGCTGAAGGGCTATATCCGCGCGATGCGCAATCCGGGCGAATGGCGCCGGATGCTGAAGGGCGAGGCCGACCTGCCCGGTATCGCCCGCGTCCTCGCCAAGCGGAGCGCCGTCCGCCTGCGTCACGCGGCGACCAGCCTGCTGCCGCCCAAGCCCGGATCGGAAGCCGCGCAGGTTCGCGAACAGCTCCAGACGCTGTCGGCGCGCGGCGCCCACGTCCACCTCGTCTTCAGCGACGAAGACCCCGGCCTTGCCGACATGGGCATGAAGCTCGGCCGCGGCGCGCGCCTGCTCCGCCAATATCCGCCCGTCCGGATGGTCACGCTCGACCGCGCCGACCATCACTTCAACGGCACGCTCGCGCGCAATCGGCATATCGCGATGATGATCGCCGCGATGACCGACGCGGTCGCCGCGCATGGTGCCGGCCTGCCCTCCGCCTCGCCGCGGACGGAGCTGCCGGCGGCGGCCGAGTGACCCAGGCCGCTTCGGTGCGGCCCGAAGCGGCCAGCGGCACGATCGCCGGACGCGGATTTCGCCTCGGCATTTATGCGGCGCTGATCACGCTGGATCTCACCGCGCTGTTCGCGTCCTTCACCCTGGCCGGCGCGGTCACGTTGAACGACGCGCTCGACGTGTGGGTGGTTAACGATCTCGCCGTGCTGCTGCCGATCTATTTCGGCATCGTGCTGCAGCGAAAGCCGTACAGCGGCCGGTTCTTCCAGAATTGGCGGCGGACGACGCGCGATGCGGTAACGGCGCTGCTGACCGCGACGGGAACGGCGCTGCTGCTCGTGTCCTATCTGCATGCCGAAGTCGACGTGTCGTTCCGCCTGCTGCTGGCCGGGGTCGTGATCGCCGCCGCGCTGATGGTGGCGGGCCGCTGGGCTCTGCACAAACTCGCCGAAGCGCATACCGGCGGCTGGCATATCGCCACGATGGTCGTCATCGACGGCATTCAGCCCGCCGCGTTGCACGATCCATCGATCGCGCGGCTGCCGGCGATCGACATGACCGGCATCGACATCACGGCACCCGCGCTACCCCACCATATCCTGGCTACCTTCAGCGAACGCACCGCCGACGCCGAGCGCGTCATCGTCGCCTGCGCGGCGGACCGGCGCGAGGCGTGGGCGCGGCTGCTCCGCGGTGCCAACGTCCAGGGCGAAGTGCTGCTGCCCGAATGGCAGTGCCTGGCGCCCGTCCGCCTCTCGCACCTTGCCGACATGCCTAGCGCGGTGGTGTCGCTGGGGCCGCTCGACACGCGCAGCCGCCTGCTCAAGCGCGCCTTCGACCTGTCGGTCGCGGGGGGCGCATTGGTGCTGCTCTCCCCGATCCTGCTCCTCACCGCGCTGGCGATCAAGCTCGACAGCCGTGGGCCGGTGCTGTTCCGCCAGCCGCGCGTCGGGCGCGGCAACCGGCTGTTCCACGTCCTCAAGTTCCGCAGCATGCGCGTCGATGGCGCCGATCTGGCGGGTGATCGGTCGACGCAGCGCGGCGACCCGCGCGTCACCCGCGTCGGCCGCTTCATTCGTGCGACCAGCATCGACGAGCTGCCGCAGGTGCTCAACGTGCTGCGGGGCGAGATGAGCATCGTCGGTCCGCGTCCCCACGCGCTCGGCAGCCTGGCGGGCGACCGGTTGTTCTGGGACGTCGAGCCCCGCTATTGGCAGCGGCACGCGATCAAGCCCGGCATCACCGGCCTTGCGCAGGTCCGCGGCTATCGCGGCGCCACGGAACATGCCGACGACCTGCACGGCCGCGTCGACCACGACCTGGCCTATCTGCGCGGCTGGACGCTGTTCCGCGACCTGCGCATCATCCTGATGACGCTGCGGGTGCTGGTACACCGCAACGCCTTCTGACGCGTCAGTCCTTCGGCGCTTCGCGCACGTCGCCCTCGCCCGCCGTGCCGGCGCTGCCGATCGAACGGTCGATCAGGCCCGACCGGCTCATCCACCAGAACAGCAGCACGCCGGGCAGCGCGGCAAAGGTCGTGCCCCAATAGAAGGCGACATAGCCGAAGCGATCGACCAATTGGCCCGTCGTCGTCGCGGTCAGAATACGGCCGACGATGCTCGCCGCCGCCGAGATCAACGCATATTGCGACGCGGTGAAGCGCAGGTCGCAGAGCGCCGAGAAATAGGCGACGACGGTGACGCCGCCTATGCCGCTCGCCATATTCTCGAACGCCATCGCGCCCGCGAGGCCGAGGTTCGAATGCCCCGATGCGGCCAGCAGCGCGAAGCTGGCGTTGGACACCATCATCAGGATCAGGCTGAGCATGACCGATCGCTTCAGCCCCAGCCGTGCATACAGCACGCCGCCGAGTGCCAGACCGATCCAGAACGCCCAGAAGCCGATGACCACGTCGTACAGCGCGATCTCGTCATTGGTGAAGCCCAGGTCGTCGAGCAGAAGCCGCAGCGCCTGCTGCCCCAGCGTATCGCCGATCTTGTGGAGCAGGATGAACGCGAGGATCAGCCACGCGCCGTGGCGGCGGAAGAATTCCAGGAACGGCCCGACGATCGACGCCTGCACCTCGGCAAGCCCGCGCCGCTGCGCCGGTTCGCGCCGCCGCGACGGCTCGCCGCGGGTCAGCGCGACGATCATCGCCGGCAACGCGAACAGCACGCAGGCGAGATAGGCGACATGCCAGTTCGATCGCGCCGCGATCACCAGCGCCAGCGAGCCGGCCAGCACCGACCCGATCTTCCAGCCATATTGCGTCATGCCCGATCCGACGCCCATCTGTTCGGGCTCCAGCGTCTCGATACGATAGGCGTCGATGACGATGTCGTAGGTCGCGCCGGCAAAGCCGACCAGCACGACAGCGATGATCGTCGCCTGCAAATTCGCCGCCGGATCGACCAGCGCCAGATTGGTGACCGCCGCCATCACCATCACGCCCGCCAGCAGGATCCACGACACGCGCTGCCCCAGCGCGCCGATCAGCGGCAGCCGTACGCCATCGACCATCCACGCCCATAACGGCTTCAGATTGTAGACGAGGAAGCCCAGCGTGAAGGCGGTAATCGTCGCCTTGTCCAGCCCGTCCTGCTTCAGCCGCGTCGTCAGCGTCGCGCCGATCATCGTGAAGGCGAGGCCCGACGAAATGCCCATGAAGAACACCGCGATCGGCCCGCGTTCCGCATAGGGCGCCAGCGGCGTCAGCCGCGCCCGGATCGCCGGCGAGCGGCGCATGATCGCGATGACGAGTGCGGCGAGGGCCGCGACGATGAGGAAGTAGAGGTTGTTGCCGGTCAACATGGCGGCAACACTAACGGCTTATTCGCCGCCGACCAGCGGGATTACGCCGCGGGCGCTTCCCCCGGCGGCACGGCGAACAATGCGAAGCCGGTGGGCAGCTTGCGCGGACGCTTGCCGGCGAGCGCGGCGTCGATCGCCTCGATCGATCCGATCAGGTCGCGCTGCTGATAGGGTTTGACGAGGCGCCCGGTCGCTAGCGCCTCCGCCTCGGGCGGGAAGCGACCGGTGACGAACAGCACCGGCACCGCGGCGGCACGGGCACTGCGCGCTACGTCCAGCCCCGATCCGTCCGCCAGATTGACGTCGACCAGCACCAGATCGAGCGCCTCTCCCGATTCCAGCACCGACACCGCCTCTGCCACCCGGTCCACCGTCGCGATGATCGTGTAGCCCGCCTCCCGCAGGATATGTTCGGTATCGAAGGCGATGAGTGGTTCATCCTCGACCACCAGCAGCCGTTCGATCAGCCGCTTCTTCCGCCCGAACAACATATGCCGCTATGCCCCTTGGTTGACGGCGTTATCCCGTGTCACGCCCGATTCGGTTAACGCGCATCTGGCGGCAAGTGACGCAAATTTTTTCACGTCCGGCACAATTGCGCGTATGGGGCGACGATGGCCGACCCCAAAGACCCCCGCACCCCTGCCGCCGCGGGCAAGACGCCCGGCGACCGGATCGCGAAACTGCTGGCCCGCGCGGGCGTCGCCAGCCGCCGCGAGATCGAACGGATGATCGCCGAAGGGCGCGTCGCGCTCGACGGCACGGTGCTCGATACCCCCGCCACCGTGCTGACGTCGCTGCGCGGCGTGACCGTCGATGGCCAGCCCGTTGGCTCGCCCGAACCGACGCGGCTGTTCCTGTATCACAAGCCGACCGGGCTGCTGGTCACCGAACGCGACCCCAAGGGGCGGCCGACGATCTACGATCGCCTGCCCCACGATCTGCCGCGGCTGGTGCCGGTCGGGCGGCTCGACCTCAATACCGAGGGGCTGCTGCTGCTGACCACCGACGGCGGCTTCAAGCGGCAGCTGGAGCTGCCCGCGACCGGCGTCGAGCGCAGCTATCGCGCGCGCGCCTATGGCAACGTCACGCAGCAGCAGCTCGAGGAGCTGGCCGAGGGCGTCGAAATCGAGGGCATTCGTTACGGATCGATCGACGCCAATATCGAGCGGCGCACCGGCGCCAACGTGTGGATCGAGATCACGATCACCGAAGGCAAGAACCGCGAGGTGCGCCGCGTCCTCGAATATCTCGGGCTGCAGGTCAGCCGCCTGATCCGCACCCGCTATGGCCCGTTCGTGCTCGGCGACCTGCCGGTCGGCGGGATCGGCGAGGTGAAGCAGCATGAGATCGTCGGCTTCCGCAAGACGCTGAAGGGCGGCGCGCCGGACGAGCCGATCGCGGCCGCCCCCCGTGCCGGCTTCCGCACCGCGCCCAGCGTCGATCGCACCACCCGCACGCGTCGCGGCGCCGAGCGTGGCGTGGAGCGGCCGGCAACTGCACGGCCGACCACCCCAGGCGAGCGCCCGACGCGATCGCGCCCGCGCGCCGAGGGTAGCATGGACCGTCCTGCCGCCGCCCGCACCGCGAACCCGCGCGCCGCCGCCGCGGGCGAAGCGCCCCGCCCCGGCTTCCGCATCCCCGCGACGACCGATCGCGGCGCCCGCACGCGGACCCGAACCGACGCGCGCGCCCGCGACGACGCCCGCGCCGGCAAGGCCAACGTCCCCACCGGCGGCTCGGCGATGAAGCCGTGGGAGCTTCATGATGAGCGCGGCGCCGATCGCAGCAGCGACCGCAACCGCTCGGGTGCTCCCCGCTTCGGCCGGAACAAGCCCGACGCCTCCCGCTCCGGCCCCCGCGCCCCGCGTGGCGACGGACCGACGCGCGGCGGCCCCGCAAGCGGCGGCGGGTCGCCGCGCCCATCGGGCGGGCGTCCTCCCGGCGGTGGCTTCAAGGGCGGGCCGAAGGGCGGACCGCGCGGGGGCCGCTCGTGAGGGTGATCGCCGGCCAGTGGCGCGGGCGTCCGCTCGTCGCGCCCAAGGGCGACGCGACGCGCCCCACCGCCGACCGCACGCGCGAGGCCTTGTTCTCGATGCTCACCAGCCGGCTCGGCAGCTTCGAAGGGCTCGCCGTCGCCGATCTGTTCGCCGGATCGGGCGCGCTGGGGATCGAGGCGCTGTCGCGCGGTGCGGCATCGTGCCTGTTCGTCGAACAGGACGGCGCGGCGCTGGATGCGCTGAAGGCCAACCTCGCCAAGCTCGGCACGCGCGGCGACGTGCGCAGCGGGTCGGTGATGGCGCTGGGGCCGGCGCGCGCGCCGCTTGACCTCATCATGATGGACCCGCCCTACGGCACCGGTGCAGGCCTGGTAGCCTTGGATAAATTGGCGCGGCTGGGCTGGACGAACGCCGCGACCTGGGTCAGCATAGAGACCGCACGCGACGAGGCGGTCGAGGTCGCGGGGTTCGCCATCGACACCAGCCGCGTGCATGGAAAGGCCCGCGTGACACTCTTGCGGGCCGCCTGATCGCAACAGGAGGGAGCCATGGCGACGCAGTTCATTCCCCACCATTACGATGCTCCGCGGCGGTCGGGGCCGCAGGCGGTGGTCGGATGGGTGCATCATCCCTTGCCCAAGGGCATCGAGCTGGAGGTGCAGACGACGCCGTCCGCACAGGCGCTCGACAATCAGCAGATCGCGACGACGCGGCTGGTGCTGAGCCGCAACCAGGCGCTGCTGCTCGCCAGCTTCCTGCTCAACGCGACGGGCTATTCCGAGGCCGACGTCCCGAAACGCAGCGTGTCGCGCTGGCCGCGCTGGTTCAGTCGACGGTCCTGACCCGCGGCAACAGCGCGAGGCCGGCGAGGCTCACGAGGCCCGCCGCGACCAGATACAGCCCGATCCACCACAGCCCGCGCGCAGCCAGCGCCTGCGCCGCGATCGGCGCGAGCGCCCCGCCCAGGATGCCGCCGACGTTAAACGTCATCGACACGCCGGTGTAGCGCACGCCCGCCGGAAACAGCGTCGGCAGCCAGCCGCCGAGCGGGCCATAGGCAAAGCCCATCACGAACAGTGCGAAGGCCAGCCACGCGAACACCACGAACAGTGATCCCGCGCCCAGCATCGGCCCCATCAGCGCGCCGGCGACGATGCAGCCCAGAAAGCCGATCACCAGCATCCGCTCCGCCCCCGTCCGGTCTGCCAGTACGCTCGCCACGATCACGCCTGCGGCCAGAAACAGGATCGCGACCAACTCGACGCCGAGCAGCGCCGTCTTGTCATAGCCCAGCGTCGTCGTGCCGTAGCTCAGCGTGAAGGCGGTCGCGAGGTAGAAGAGCGCGAAGCACGCCACCACCCCGCCGGTGCCGGCCAGCAGCGCGCGACCATGACCGGCGAACAGCGTCGCCAGCGGCACCTTGGGCAGCGCCTCCGCCTTGGCCGCCTCGACGAAGGCGGGCGTCTCGGTCAGCTTCAGCCGGATCCACAGGCCGAGCGCGACCAACACCGCGCTCACCAGGAACGGCAGGCGCCACCCCCAGGCGCGGAATTGCCCGTCGCTCAGCACCAGACCCAGCAGCAGGAACAGCCCGTTCGCCAGGATGAAGCCGACCGGCGCCCCCAGCGGGGGGAACATGCCCCAGGTGTTGCGCCGATGCGGCGGCGCATTCTCGACCGCGAGCAGCGCCGCGCCGCCCCATTCGCCGCCCAGCCCCAGCCCCTGCCCCAATCGCATCAGGCACAACAGCAGCGGCGCCCAGATGCCGAATTGTTGATAGGTCGGCAGGAAGGCGATCGCGACCGTCGACCCGCCCATCAGCAACAGGCTGGCGACCAAGGTCGACTTACGCCCGATCCGGTCGCCGAAATGCCCGAACAGCGCCGCACCGATCGGCCGCGCGAAGAAGGCCACGGCAAAGCTCGCGAAGCTCATCATCTGCCGCGCCGACGCACTTTCCCCCGGAAAGAACAGCGCCGGAAACACCAGCGCCGCGGCGGTGGCGTAAATGTAGAAATCGTAGAATTCCACCGCCGTACCGACCAGACTCGCGGTCAGGATCCGGCGCGGCGAGGCTGGCGCGACGGCGGCGTCCGGAACTTTGGCGGCAGGGAATTGGCTCATGCCGCCCTTCTAACCCCCAAATAAAGGCATCTGGCAACAAAGTTGCCATCCCTTCGCAACATTCCGCCGCTACCGCGATGCCACCGCGGCTCCCCTCCCCCTGTGGGTCGCGATGTATCGGTCGCCTTTCTGTCGACTGGTGCTCCCTGAACTACGGGGCGGCCGCACCGGTGGCTGCCCCGATTTTTCCGGGCTTGCCGCGCTCGCAGCTTGCCGAGCCAAGCGCCGTTCCCTACCTGTTCGCCGGTGACCGACACCGCCTCCCCCGCCGCCCTGCAGGATCCGCCGTATCTCAAGGGGTTGAACCCGCCGCAGCGCGACGCGGTGCTCACCACCGAAGGCCCGGTGCTGATGCTGGCCGGCGCAGGCACGGGCAAGACCGCGGCGCTGACCGCGCGGCTCGCGCATTTGCTGTGGACGCGCAAGGCGTGGCCGTCGGAGATTCTCGCCGTCACCTTCACCAACAAGGCCGCGCGCGAGATGCGCGAGCGCGTCGGCCGGATGGTCGGCGACGCGGTGGAGGGCATGCCGTGGCTCGGCACCTTCCACGCGATCGGCGCCAAGATGCTCCGCCGCCATGCCGAGCTGGTCGGATTGCAGTCGAACTTCACCATCCTCGACACCGACGATCAGTTGCGGCTGCTCAAGCAGTTGATCGTCGCCGCGGACATCGACGAAAAGCGCTTCCCCGCGCGCAGCCTCGCCGGCCTGATCGACGATTGGAAGAACAGGGGTCTGGTCCCCGCCGATATCGATGCCGGCGAGAGCGAGCGCTACGCCAACGGACGCGGCGGCGAGCTGTATACGCAATATCAGGCGCGGCTGCGCAACGTGAACGCCTGCGACTTCGGCGACCTGCTGCTCCACATGCTCACCATCCTGAAGACGCATGCCGATGTGCTGCGGACGTATCAGGAACGCTTCAAATACATCATGGTGGACGAATATCAGGACACCAACATCGTCCAGTATCTGTGGCTGCGGCTGCTCGCCCAGACACGCAAGAACATCGCCTGCGTCGGCGACGATGATCAGTCCATCTATTCGTGGCGCGGCGCACAGGTCGAAAACATCCTGAAGTTCGAGAAGGATTTTCCCGGCGCCAAGGTGATCCGCCTCGAACAGAATTACCGGTCGACGCCCCACATCCTCGGCGCCGCATCGGGCGTGATCGCGCATAACGGCGGTCGGCTCGGCAAGACGCTGTGGACCGAACTCGACGTAGGCGAAAAGGTGCGCGTGCTGGGGGTGTGGGACGGGCCCGAAGAAGCCCGCCGGGTCAGCGACGAGATCGAGGCCGCGCAGCGGAACGGCACCCCGCTCGACCATATCGCGATCCTCGTCCGCGCGCAGCATCAGACGCGCGAGTTCGAAGACCGCTTCATCTCGATCGGCATGCCGTACCGCATCGTCGGCGGCTATCGCTTCTACGAACGCGCCGAAATCCGCGACGCGCTCGCCTATCTGCGCATCGTCAACCAGCCGTCGGACGATCTGGCCTTCGAACGCATCGTCAACGTCCCCAAACGCGGCCTTGGCGACAAGGCGATCGCCAAGATCCACCAGCTCGCCCGCGCCGAGGGCGTACCGCTCACCATCGCCGCGGCGCGCATTCTCGACACCGACGAACTGACCCCGCAGGCGCGCCGCGCGCTCGGCAATTTCGTCGGCGACGTCGCCCGCTGGCGCGACCGGGCGCGCGACCTGCCGCATGCCGAGCTGGCGCGGCAGATGCTCGACGAATCGGGCTATACCGCGATGTGGCAGGCCGAAAAGTCGGTCGAGGCATCCGGGCGGCTCGAAAACCTGTCCGAACTCATCCGCGCGATGGAGGAGTACGAATCCCTCGGCGCATTCCTCGAGCACGTCAGCCTCGTCATGGACAAGGACGGCGCGGTGCAGGCGCCCGAGGTGACGATCATGACGATCCACGCCGCCAAGGGCCTCGAATTCGACACCGTCTTCCTGGTCGGTTGGGAAGAGGGCCTGTTCCCCTCGCAACGTGCGATCGACGAAGGCGGCACGCGCAGCCTGGAGGAGGAGCGCCGCCTCGCCTATGTCGCGATTACGCGTGCGCGCCGCCGCGCGACGATCCTCCACGCCGCCAACCGCCGCATCTACGGCCAGTGGACCTCCAGCATTCCCAGCCGCTTCGTCGGCGAGTTGCCGCCCGAACATACCGACAGCGACACCACCATGTCGGGTGGCGAAAGCCTGTGGCGTGCCAATTGGAGCGAGCGCGCCGATCCCTTCGCCAATGTCGCACGCGGCACCGGCCGCGGTCCGGGCTGGCAGCGCGCGGCGGGGTCCGGCTCCGGCTTCACCACCCAGCCGACGCGGATCGTCGAGAGCCGGGCGAGCGCGGTCAGCATCGGCAACAAGGGGCGCAGCGACCTCAGCGTCGGCATGCGCGTCTTCCACCAGAAGTTCGGCTATGGCGCGATCGCCGAGATCGAAGGCAACAAGCTGGAGATCGACTTCGAAGCCGCCGGCCGCAAGCGGGTGATGGACAGCTTCGTCACGATCGGGTGAGCCAGGCGTCCCCACCCGAGTACTACCCTCCTCGTCATTGCGAGCGCAGCGACGGACTGAGGCGACGGACTGAGGCGACGGACTGAGGCGACCGATCCCACCTTGGCGTCGTCCGGCAACCGCGCCTCTGCGACATGCCGCCCACCATCCGTTCAGGAACCGGCAGGGTAGGTTCCGCGTATGGCCGTTACGGTTCCGAATCAACGGACTAAGAAGCTCAGGACGATCGCCATGCTCAAGTCGCTGTCCCTCGCCGCTGCCGCGGCCGCCGCGCTGACCGCCGCCACTCCGGTCGTCGCCCAGTCGGCGCAGGATGAGGCGCGCTTCACCGCCGCGCAGCAGCGGTTCGACGCCGAACTGGCCCGCTATCGTGCCGAAGTGGATCGCTATCGCGCGTCGCGCGGCGGCTACACCGGCACCGGCGGCTATCGCGAGGCACCGGCCGCGAACTATTACAACAACAACAGCTACCCCGGCGATCGCGACGAGAACGGCTACGATCCGTCGCGCTATTATCGCAGCGGCGACAATTATCGCGAACGCGTGCTGAGCGCGGACGAGCGTGTCTATGCCGGCAATGACGGTCGCTATTATTGCAAGCGCAGCGACGGCACGACCGGGCTCGTCATCGGCGGCGCCGCGGGCGGCATTCTGGGCAATGTGATCGATGGCGGCCGCAGCCGCATCGTCGGCACCCTGCTCGGCGGTGCGGCCGGTGCGCTCGCCGGCAAGGCTATCGACCAGAACCAGTCGCAGGTCCGCTGCCGCTGAAGTTCACGGGGCGCGCCGACGACGGTGCGTCCCCTCACACCCCGTCACCCCGGACTCGTTCCGGGGTTCACCGGGCCGCTAGGGGGTGGCAGGAGGCTCAAACCACCCCCCTCGCCGCAGAGTGGACCCCGGAACGAGTCCGGAGTGACGGGGGAGTTTGCGTAAGCCGTAAGCTTCCCGAGCCTTACCCCAGCTCCACCGCCATCAGCGTCACGCCGACATACTTCTCCGCCTCGGGTTCAAACAGCGCACTCGGGCGGAAGGTGTTCGCGGTCAGCGTCGGATCGCCCAGGCCATCGAGCTTGAACGTGCCCAGTTTCTCCTCGCGCGGCGGCTTGCCATCACGCTCAACCGTGGTCGCATCGACGTAAATCTCGCCGTGCCGAGTGTAGAGGATGTGGGGGGCGATCGTAACCGCACCCTTGTTGTAGGTGGCGGTGACGGTCATCTGGCGGACGATGGCTTCGAACATCGTCGGCACCGGTCCGGTCGGCGCAGAGGGCTGGTTCATCCTCGCATCCATAATCGCTGATGCTGCATCGCAGCAAGACGCTTTACGCGTCCGTCATAGCGCAGTCAGCGATTCTGCGCGAGCAATCTGTCGAAGACGTCGATTTCCAACGGCTTCTTGAACTGGCAGCCGGCGAGATAATCGTCGGACCACATCACGTCGGCCGCGATCGTGCCCGCTTCGGGCAAGGTCAGCCAGATCGTGCTGCCCTTGGCCAGCGCGGAATAGGTTTGCAGGCGAACGCCGTGGATCGAAAGATCGACCACCTTGCACAAGGTGCGAGCGGCCTTGCCGATATGCGCATCCAACGAAACCGGCGCACGCGGGGAGCGGCGCCGGCCATTGGGTTCTGCAGGTTCGAACTCGGCGGCAAACATCGATCAAAGGTATCGCGTCGATGGTTAACGCCGAGTCAACGATCCAATCAGTTCTTGCGGAGCGTGAGACCGCCACCGAAGCGCTTGTTGAAGCGCGCGACCTGGCCGCCCGCGTCGAGCAGCTGACCACGGCCACCGGTCCAGGCGGGGTGCGCCAGCGGATCGATGTCGAGCTGCATCGTGTCGCCTTCCTTGCCCCAGGTGGAGCGGGTTTCGAACACGGTGCCGTCCGTCATCTGGACCTTGATCATGTGGTAGTCGGGGTGGGTATCTTTCTTCACGTCACACGCTCCGTATGCGGCTGGTTCCGACCAGCCTGAAAGGGAAGCGGCGCCCGTAACGGAGCGCCGCCGAAAAGTCAAAAGTCAGCGAAAGTCACACGCGTTACGCCTTGGGCGGATCGGCGATCATCGCAGTAAAATTAGCCTCTGCAACGACTTGCCCGCCGACCTTCGCAACACCTGCGAACTTGCAGACGCTGGACCGCTTCTGGACGAATTCGACCTCCAGGCGCAGCAGCACGCCGGGCTCGACGGGCTTGCGGAACTTCGCACCCTCGATCGCCATGAAATAGACGAGCTTGCCCGATCCGGCGAGGCCCAGGCTTTCGACCGCAAGCACGCCCGCGGCCTGCGCCAGCGCCTCGACGATCAGCACGCCCGGCATGATCGGACGACCGGGGAAATGCCCCTGGAAGAAGCCTTCGTTGATCGTCACCGCCTTGATCGCCGCGATCGACCGGTCGAGGACGATCTCCTCGACCCGGTCGACCAGCAGCATCGGATAGCGATGCGGCAGCGCCGCCATGACCCGCCCGATATCGAGCGGCCCCATGGTCTGTGCGTCTTCGCTCACCGACGCGGGTCCTTAGCGGCCCTGCGGGGTGCCGGCGGCCGGCGCAGCGGCCGGAGCCGGAGTGCCCGCCTGCTGACGGCGCTGGGCGTTCGCGTAGACGATCTGGCGATACTGCTGCAGCAGCTCGACGGTCTGCTGCTGCGGCTGCCAGTTGGCCGGCGGCGTGATCGAGACGGTCGGCGTCGTGCGATCGATCTCGGCGATGATGTCGCGCGTGATGTCGGTCGCCGGCGGTGCGTACTGGATCGCGTTCGGCGACAGCACCAGGTTGATCTTCTTCGCCGTCACGACCGCGCGCAGCGCCGGGTCATACTTGGCGACGATCTGTTCCAGCGCATAGGCCTGCGCCTTGATCGCGGGGTTCTGCGCGGCTTCGATGCCGGGCTGCGCGGCAGCCTGGGCGTCGCGCACCTGCTTGGCGATCGTCGGGTTCGATTCGGCCGCGGCGGCTTCCGCCTGGCTGATCTGGCCGTCCTTGTTGGCGTCGAGGATGCCACGCAGCTTCGTGTTCAGCGCGTTCTGCGCCGCAGCGGCCTGATCCAGCTGCGCCTTGTAGGTCGTGCCGATCTGCGTGTTGGCGGTTTCGAACGCCTTCGCGCTGAAGATCGCAGCGTCGGGCTGCGCCGTGGCGATGCCAGCGGTCTGCGCCGAGGCGCCACCGGCGAGCAGGGCGACCGAAGCCGAGGCGATCGCCACGGCGCACGTCTTGGTAATCGTCTTCATTAGAACTGCGTCCCTACGTTGAAGGTAATGAGCTTGGGATCGTCGCCCTTCTGGGTGACGAGCGCCTTGGCGAGGTCGATACGCAGCGGACCGAACGGCGACGTCCAGTTGACGCCGATGCCGATGCTGACGCGCGGCGTCGGGCTGCTGCCGTAATAGGTTTCCTTGAACGGCGAGATCGCCTGATCGAATGCGATGGTATTCGTCTCGCTGCCCGAACATGCGCCGCCCGCGACCGCCGAATAGCCGATCGAACAGGTCGTCGCACGCAGCGCCGGCGCGGTCGCGCCGTCCGGCGTGTAGGTGTTGTAATAGAGCTGGCGACCCGCCGAGTCGGTCAGCAGCCGCTGGATCGGCAGCACCGTCACGTTGCCCGCCGAATCGGTGATCGTCGGGAAGCTCGCGGTCGGCAGCGGCTTGGTCAGGCCCCACAGGCTGCCCGCCTGGACGTAGACCGAGGGACGCAGGCCCAGTTCGCGCGCGCCGGAGCCCAACGGGATCTCCAGCTCGGCGCGGACCAGGTAATAGGCACGGCCGCCCAGCGCGTCGTCGACGATCTGATCGCGATCGGTGACGAGGATCTGCTTGCCGTTCGCGTCCGTCGTATAGGCCTGACGCTGCACGCGCGGGCCGACGCCACGGATGTCGAAGCCGCGGAACTGCGGTTCACCGAGGTAGAAGCGATCGGTGATGCGGACGCTGTCGATGCCGGGGCCACGGCTCTTTTCCAGCGAATGGATATAGCCGCCCTCACCGACGATCGAGCCGATGAAGCCGCTGCCGACGTTCCAGAACTTCGACCCTTCGACGCGCGTACGGATATACTTCACGTCACCGCCCAGGCCCGCGAAGTCCTGGTTGAAGGCGAAGCGCTGGCCCGCGGTCGGACGCAGGCGGCTGTTGAGGCTGTCGTAGATCAGCGAGTAGCCGACGGTCGACGTCCAGCGGTTGCCGATTGCTTCGCAGAGGTAACGGCCCGCCTTCAGCGGATCGCAAACGCCGTTGGTGAAATAGGTCGCCGAATCGAGACCGACCTGATCGTAGGACAGGCCATAGCGGCCGGCGAGCGACCAATATTCGGTCAGCGGCACGCCCGCACGCACCTGGAACCCGGTCGACACCTGCGAATAGGTCGTCTGGCGCTGCGTGCCGATATAGTTGAACGAGTTGAAGTCGCGGCGGAACACGTCGACGCCGATCGCGACGTTCTTGTCGAACAGATACGGCTCGGTGAAGCCCAGCTCGACCGACTTCGAATAGGTCGAATAGTTCACGCCCGCGCGCAGCACCTGGCCCTTGCCGCGGAAATTGTTCTGCGTGATGTTCGCCTGGATGATGAAGCGTTCGAGGCTGGAATAGCCGACCGACAGCTGCAATTCGCCGGTGCTGCGTTCTTCCAGCGTCGTTTCCAGGACGACGCGATCGGGCGCGGAACCGGGGTTCTGCTTGATCTCCATCTTGTCCTGGAAGAATCCCAGGCTGTTGATGCGATCCTGGCTGCGCTTCACCTGGAAGCTGTTGAACGCATCGCCTTCCGCCAGACGGATTTCGCGGCGCACGACCTTGTCCTGCGTCTGCGTATTGCCGTTGATGTCGATCCGCTCGACATAGGTGCGCTGCGCCTGACCAATGTGGAAGTTCATCCCCATCGTCAGCGTTTCGGGATCGCGGCTGTAATCCGGCTGCACGTCGGTGAAGGCATAGCCGAACAGGCCGGCCGACTGGCTGAGCTGATCGATCGAATCCTCGACCAGCTTGGCGTTGTACCAGTCGCCCTTCTTGACCGGCAGCGATGCGGCGAGCTTCTTGTTGTCGAAGTCGCGGATCTCGCTGTCGACGGTGATATCGCCGAACTTGTAGCGCTTACCCTCTTCGACGACATAGGTGATGATGAAGTCGCGCTTGTCGGGCGTCAGCTCGGCGACCGCGCTGGTCACGCGGAAATCGGCATAGCCCTGCGTCAGATAGAATTGGCGCAGCTTCTGCTGGTCGTAGTTCAGGCGATCCTGATCGTAGGACGTGTTGGACGACAGCAGGCGGAACCAGCGCGATTCCTTCGTCGCCATCTCGCCGCGCAGCTTGCCGTCGCTGAACACCTCGTTGCCGATGATGTTGATCTGGCGGACCTTGGACTTCGGCCCTTCGTTGATTTCGAACACCACGTCGACGCGATTCTGGTCGAGGTTGACCATCTTCGGATTGACGACCGCGGCGAATCGACCCTGGCGGCGATACAGTTCCAGAATGCGGCTGACGTCCTGCCGCACTGCGGTGCGGGTGAAGATCTGACGCGGCGCGAGCTTGATTTCCTTGGTAATCTTGTCGCTTTTCAGCGCCTTGTTACCTTCCAGGATCACGCGGTTGATGATCGGATTCTCGCGCACCTTCAGCACGATGTCGCCGGTCTCGACGCCCTCGATCTGATATTGGACGAACAGGTCTGACGCCTGCAGATCCTTCAGCGCCTGGTCCAGCGTCTCCGCGGTGTACGGAATGCCGACGCGCAGCTTGGTGTACGACAGCACCGTTTCGGGCTCAATGCGCTGCGATCCCTCGACGCGCAGCGACTTGATCGTGCGCACGGGCGCCGGCGTGGCGGCGGGCGCCGTGGCCGCCTGTGCGCCGGTCGCGGGTGTCGTTGCCGGCGCTTGGGCCGGCGCCTGGGCCGGAGCGGCCGCCGTCTGCGCCATGGCGGGCACACCCGACAGCATGGTGCCGGCGAGCAGCGCGGCACCCAGGCCGGCGAACTTGGAACTTGTCATCGCTGTCACTCAACCCACCCCAAAAACGTCAGGATACCCACGTAACGTCGGGAACCGCAGCGCAACGCCCTGCCCCAACCCGGTCAGCCGATCAACCCGGCCAACCGCTGCCACAGACCAACCGCGCCCAAATCGTTGAACGTGACGATCAGCATCAACGCCAATACCGCGGCCAACCCGCCGCGAAATGCCCATTCCTGCACCTGAGGTTCGAGGGGACGACGCCGCACCGCTTCGATCGCGTAGAAGAAGAGGTGTCCGCCATCCAGCATCGGCACTGGCAGCAGGTTGATGAACCCCAGATTGATGGAGAGCATCGCGACCAGCCAGACGAACGCCGAAACGCCCAGCGCCATCTGCTCGCCGGAGATTTTGGCGATGCGGATCGGCCCGCCCAATTCGTCGATCGAACGGCGACCGCTGATGATCTGGCCGATCGTTTCCAGCGTGCCGCCGATGATCTCGCCCGTCATCCGCACACCGGCGATCGGCGCCTCGGCAAGGCTGACGGGGGCGAGCAAGGGATCGCCGCTCTGCAAGCCCAGCCGGCCGATGCGATATTCGTTGCCGAACCGGTCGCGCTGATGGACGGTGCCGATCGTCAGCGGCGTCTCGATATCGCGGCCGGCGCGCGCCACCGTCACCGTGACTTGCTGGCCCGGCCGGATCAGCGCGTAGCGCGCGAGGTCGGAGAAGGTGTCGACCCCGCGGCCGTCGAGCGCGACGATCCGGTCGCCTGCGCGCAGGCCCGCCTTCGCCGCCGCGCCGCCCTCCACCACCGCGCCGACGACGGCGGGGGTGCGATCGACGCCATAGCTATAGGCGAAGCCGGCGAGGATCAGCACCGCCAGGATCAGGTTTACCGCCGGCCCCGCCGCGACGATGATCGCGCGCTGCCACAGGGGCTTGGCCTGGAAGGTTCGCATCCGCTCCTCGGCGGGCAGCGACAGCCATGCCGCATCGGGCTGGCTCGCGGGGTTCATGTCGCCGGCGAAGCGGACATAGCCGCCCAGCGGCAGCCAGCCGAATTTCCAGCGCGTGCCACGAGAATCGGTGAAGCCCGCGATCTCGCGCCCGAAGCCGATCGAAAACGCCTCCGCCTTCACGCCGAAGACGCGGCCGGCGAGATAATGGCCCATCTCGTGAATGAACACGAGCGGCCCGATGGCGCACAGAAAGGCGAGTACCGCCATCAGAATACCGGGGGACTGGATCAAGCTGCGCAATCCTTCACGCGTGAACCTCTACACGCCCCCCAGTCCGGCCCGTGCTTCGGCCCCGAACCTGCTCGTCCGCTATCCGCCGTGCCTCGGCATCGACCGCCAGGACCGATTCCACCGTGGCGGGCGCCTGCGGGTCGTAACGCTCCAGCGTATCGGCGACGATTGCGGCAATTTCGAGGAAGCCGATCCGTCGCGCCAGAAAGGCGGCGACCGCCACCTCGTTCGCCGCGTTGAGGATCGCCGGGCGCGCGCCGCCCGCCTCCAGCGCCGCGCGCGCCAGTGCCAGCGCGGGAAAGCGCACCGGATCGCACGCCTCGAAATCGAGCCGGCCGATCTTGACGAGGTCCAGCGGCTCCATTGGCGTCGCCATCCGGTCGGGCCAGGCGAGCGTATGCGCGATCGGCACGCGCATGTCGCTGGGGCCGAGCTGCGCCAGCATCGACCCGTCGACATAATCGACCATCGAATGGATCACCGACTGGCGGTGCATCACCACCTCGATCCGGTCGTTGTCGACCGGGAACAGCCGCGCCGCCTCGATCAGCTCAAGGCCCTTGTTCATCATCGTCGCGCTGTCGACGCTGATCTTCGCGCCCATCGACCAATTGGGATGCGCGACCGCCTGTTCGACCGTCACGTCCGCCATCCGCTCCAGCGACCAGTCGCGGAACGGCCCGCCGCTGGCGGTCAGGATGATCCGCCGCACCCGCTCTGGCCGCGCGAAGTCGAAACATTGGTGGATCGCATTATGCTCGCTGTCCGCGGGCAGCAGCGTCGCGCCGGACGCGGCGGCGGCGGCGAGGATCACCTCGCCCGCCGACACCAAAGGCTCCTTGTTGGCGATGACGACGGTGCCGCCATGCGCGATCGCCGCCATCACCGGCTCCAGGCCGGCACAGCCGACGATGGCGCCCATCGTCCAGTCCGCGCCCGCCGCAGCATCGCAGATCGCCTGCCGCCCGCCCGCGGCTTGCGTGCCCGTCCCCGCCAGCGCCGCGCGCAGATCGGGCAGGCAGCTTTCGTCCGCGACGACGGCCACTTCCGCCTTCGTGCGGATCGCGGCGGCAGCGAGGTTGGCGACATCGCAATTGGCGGTCAGCGCGCGGACGCGGAACCGGTCCGGCTCACGCTCGACCAGATCGAGCGTCGATGTGCCCACCGATCCGGTGGCGCCCAAAATGGTGACGGTCTTCATGCAGGAAATCCCAGCGGCACCACGACGAGCAGCGCCGCGATCGGCAGCACCGGCACCACGCCATCCAGCCGGTCGAGCACGCCGCCATGGCCGGGGATGACGCTACCCGAATCCTTCACGCCCGCGCGGCGCTTCAGATGGCTTTCATACAGGTCGCCCGCCTGCGCCAGGATCGCGAGCACCGGCGTCGCCGCCACGAAGCGCAGCGGCAGCAGATAGACGCGGCTCATCACGAGTGCGAGCACGGTCGCCGCGACGATCCCACCGATCAGCCCGGCCCAAGTCTTGTTAGGGCTGATCGCGGGCGCCAGCTTCGGCCCGCCGATCGTCCGTCCGGCGAAATAGGCGCCGATATCGGTCGCCCAGACGAGGCTCAGCGCCCACAAGGCGTTGCGCAGGCCATCGGGCTCATGCCGGATCAGCAGCAGCGCATAGATCGGCAGTCCACAATAGAGGACGCCCAGCGCCAGCGCCGGGCGCCGCGTGACGATGCCGAGGAAGAAGAAGGCACCGGCCAACAGCCCGAGCGCGAAGAAATTGGGACCGGCCGCGATCGGGCACATGATCGCCAGCGGCACGAATAGGACATATTGGCCCAGCCGCTTGGTCTGCGGCGGCGCGCCGTTCAGCTCGCTCCATTCGGCCATCATGAACACGCCGATCACCGCAGCGAGCAGCCAGAGCGCAAAGCCGCCGAACGCCAGCGCGACCAGCGCGACGGCGATCATGCCGACACCGGTCACCGCGCGCACGGCCAGGTCCGACGGGCGCTTGCCCGGGGCGGCGTCGCTCACAGGCCGCCGTAACGCCGCTGGCGCTGCCCGAATGCGGTCACCGCATCGGCCAACGTGTCGCCGTTGAAATCGGGCCACAGTGTCTCGACGAACAGCAGCTCGGCATAGGCCGCCTGCCACAACAGGAAATTCGACAGCCGTTGCTCGCCCGACGATCGGATGACGAGGTCGAGCGGCGGCAGGTCCGCGGTCTGCAACTCCGCCTCGATATGCTCGGGCGTAATCGATGCAGGGTCGATCTCTCCCGCCGCCGCCCGCGCCGCCAGCGTCTGCGCCGCCGCAACCAGTTCGGCCTGCGACCCGTAATTGAGGGCGATCACCAGCACTGGGCCGGTGTTGCCCGCGGTCTTGGCGATCGCATCGTCGACCAGTGCGACGAGATCGGGCGCGAACCGGCGGTAGTCGCCGATGATGCGCAGCCGGACATTCTCTTCGACCAGCTCGGCGAGATCGCTGCGGATGAACAGCCGCAGCAGGCCCATCAGCGCGCCCACCTCTTCCTCCGGCCGGCGCCAGTTTTCCGAGCTGAACGCATAGAGCGTCAGCGCCTCGATCCCCATCGCGCGCGCGGCGCGGGTGACGCGGCGTACCGCCTCCACCCCCGCCTTGTGCCCGGCCACGCGCGGCAGGTGCCGGGCCTTCGCCCAGCGGCCGTTGCCATCCATGATAATCGCAACATGGCGCGGCACGAGGCCGGTGTTCGGAACCGCCGAGAGGAGGGGTGCGCTGCTCACGCGGACACTCCCGAAGGAGTGCCGGGCCGCTCATGCCCCCGGCATGAGCTAAACAGCTGGCGCTGTTTGCCCGTCACTTACCCAAAATTTCCTTTTCCTTCGCCGCCGCCGCCGCATCGACATCAGCGATCGTCGCGTCGGTCAGCTTCTGCACCTCGGTTTCGTGGCGCTTGCGCTCGTCCTCGCTGAACACGCCCTTCTTCTCATCGGTCTTGAGGTTGTCCATGCCGTCGCGGCGGACGTTGCGCACCGCGATGCGCGCGCCCTCGGCATACTTGCCGGCGAGCTTAGCGAGTTCCTTGCGGCGCTCTTCGGTGAGGTCCGGGATCGGCAGGCGCAGCGTCTGGCCGTCGTTGATCGGGTTGAGGCCCAAGCCCGCCGAGCGGATCGCCTTTTCCACCGGCCCGACGTTCGACTTGTCCCACACCTGGACCGAGATCATGCGCGGCTCCGGCACGGAGACGGTCGCGACCTGCGTCAGCGGCATGTGGCTGCCATAGACCTCCACGGTGACGGGATCGAGCAGCGCGGTCGATGCACGGCCGGTGCGCAGACCGGCCAGGTCGTGCTTCAGCGCTTCGACGGCACCCGCCATGCGGCGCTCGAGATCGGACTTGTCATAGGCAGCCATGGGTTACTCCACTTCCTTCTGCACGACCGTCGAGACGCCCTCACCGCGCAGCACCGCGGCGAAATTGCCGTGTTCGCGGATGTTGAAGACGACGATCGGGATGTTCGAATCACGGCACAGCGCGACGGCGCTGGCATCCATGACCTTGAGATTCTGAGCGAGCACCGTGTCGTAACTGACGGTCGCGAACCGCGTGGCGCTCGTATCCTTCTTGGGGTCGGCGTTGTAGACGCCATCGACGCTGGTGCCCTTGAACAGCGCGTCGCAATTCATTTCGGCCGCGCGCAGCGCCGCACCCGAATCGGTGGTGAAGAAGGGCGAGCCGACGCCGGCGGCGAAGATCACGATCCGCCCCTTTTCCAGGTGTCGCATCGCGCGGCGGCGGATGAAGGGTTCGCACACCGACGACATCGGGATCGCCGACTGCACGCGCGTCTCGACGCCGATCTGCTCCAGCGCGTTCTGCACCGCGAGCGCGTTCATGACGGTCGCGAGCATGCCCATATAATCGCCGGTCGCGCGTTCCATGCCGCGTGCCGCACCGGAAATGCCGCGGAAGATGTTGCCGCCGCCGACGACGATGCACAGCTCATAGCCCTGCGCCTTCACGTCGGCGATTTCCTCGGCGACGCGTGCGGTGACGGTGGGGTCGATCGACAGGCCACCGCCCTCCCCCATCAGCACTTCGCCGGACAATTTCAACAAGATGCGTTTGTAGCGCGGCGCGGGGCTCATGGGGTCCTATCGCATGGGGGAGAAAGCGGCCGGACCTTAGGCGCACATCCGCGCCGGAGCAACCGTCGCCGCGCGGCCCCCGCGTGAGGAAATGGTGCAGAGGCACGTCGCCGGCCGACGGATGGTGCAAAGGCTGAACCTGCGTTGACGAAGGGGTTCAGCAGATTTCAGGCTCTGCTCGCGTATCGCCGGGGTCATGGACAGGCTGACCCAGTGGCTGAAGACGATCTGGCGCCGTTTCCGGCGTGCGTCGGAAGCCGCGCGCGAATCCCCGCGCCGTCCTCCGCAGAAACCCGCGCGCCGCGCACCGCGTCGCTTGCGACGCCGGCGCCCCCGCTCGCGATAGGAGCGCCATTTTTCATGTCGATTTGCCGTGGCAAACCCCTCAACCCCTAGACGAGGCTGCGCTTCGGCACTCGAGCGGCCGCCCCCTCCAGTCCATATTTGACTCACCTTTCGATGTTGCTATTGCGAAGCGTAGTCAATTGGGGGCGGTAGTGAAGTATCTATATCTGACCATCGTGGGCGCGCTGTTGGGAACGACGGCCGCGTCTGCGCAGACCGCTCCGCCTCGACAGGACGAGGCCAATGTCGACGACATCGTGGTCACGGCACAGCGGTCGCGCAGCGATATCGTCGCGTCGGGCCATCAGGTGACCACGATCGATCAGAGCCAGATCGAACTCGCCCGATCGGCGTCCGATACGCTGGCGACCATCCTTGCCAAGACCGTGCCGGGCCTCGCCGATTCCAGCCGCACGATCACCGATTTCGGCCAGACGCTGCGCGGCCGCGGCGCGCTGATCCTGGTCGACGGCGTGCCGTACAACACGAACCGCGACAGCGCCCGCGGCCTCATCGGCCTCGAACCCTCCGACATTGCGCAGGTGCAGGTTCTGCGCGGCAGCAGCGCAATGTACGGCAGCGGGGCGACCGGGGGCATCATCTCGATCAACACCCGCCCCGCCGGCGGGCCACTGCGGGCGGAGACGGTGCTGGCGGGCACCGGATCGCTCTCCAACCTGACCACGGACAGTCTGGGGGGCCGGGTGCAGCAATTCGTCTCGGGCTCGGCGGGCAGCTTCGACTTCATCGTCAACGGCGGCTATCAGCGGATCGGCGGCGGGTTCGACGGTAACGGCAACCGTCGCGCGCCCGAACCCAGCCAGGGCGACCTGTTCGACAGCAACGTGTGGAACGTCGGCGGCAAAGCCGGGCTGCGGTTCGGCGGAGCCTATGTCCAGCTGTCGGCCAGCCATTATCGCGCCGATCAACATACCGATTTCGTATCCGACCCGGCGGTCGACCGCCTGCCCGCCGGCACCGCCGCCGCCCGCCCCTTGCGCGGGATTCAGCTCGCCAACCAGAACCAGCTCTACAACACGGTGCTGACGGCCAACCTCGCCGCGCGCGATGTCCTCGGCAGTCGGCTGACCGCGCTCGGCTATTACCGCGACTTCTTCTCGCGCTACACGCCATTCGATGCGCGCGGCATCGCGACGCGTGGGCGCAACGTCGATCAGGTGACGCAGAACAGCCGGGTCTTCGGCGGCCGCCTGACGATCGAAACACCGCTTGGGGAGCGCAGCTCGCTGACCTGGGGCGGCGACCTTACCCATGAACAGAGCGACATGCCGCTCGATGTGTTCGACCCCGTTGCGTATGATGCGAGCCGGGGGCTGGTGTTCAACCGGATCGCGACGCTCCTCTACATGCCGAAATTGACGACGCTGACCTATGGCGGCTTCGTCCAGGCGCAGCACCGGTTCGCCGACTGGCTCGCGGTCGAAGGGGGCGCCCGCTACGACCGTGTCCGCGCCCGCTTCGATGCCTTCGTCCCGCTCTCGCAATCGCGTGCGGCACGGCCGGGCACGATCCCCGGCGGCACCATTTCCTATGGCGCCTGGACCTTCAACGGCAGCGCGACGGTGACCCCGGTCGCGGGGCAGGATTTTTTCGCGACCTTTTCGCAAGGCTTCCAGTTGCCCGATATCGGGCTGCAATTGCGCAACGCGACCCTCGGCTTCAACATCCGCAATTCCGACCTGCAGCCGGTCCGGATCGACAGCTATGAAGTCGGCTGGCGTGGCCGGTTCGGTCGCGCGCGCATGACCGCATCCGCATTCCGCACCACGTCCGAACTGGGCGATGTGCAGAGCCTCAACAACGGCCTGATCCTGGTGCGCACCGCCGAGCGCATCCGCGGCCTCGAGGGATCGCTCGACGTCGGCGACCCGACCGACCGCGTCCGGGCCGGCGCGACCGCGACCTGGATTCGCGGCCGCGAACGCCCCGCCAATGCCGCCGCGTCGCGCCCGATGACCGGCTATCGCATCCCCCCGCTCAAGGTCACCGCCTATATCGAGGTCACACCCGTCGACCGGCTCGACATCCGGTTGCAGGGGCTGCTGTCGGGCGACCGCGACTATCGGCTGAACGGCGTGCAGAGCTTCGGCCGCCGCAAGGTCGAACAATATGCGGTGTTCGACCTGACCAGCCGCTGGCGCCCGACCGACCGGGACACGATCACAGCGGGGATCGAGAACCTGTTCAACACCCAATATTTGCCGGTGTACAGCCAGCTGCTGCGCAGCAACCTCAACAGCAGCCGCGTGCCCGCCAACGGCGCCACGCTGACGATCGGCTACCGCCGCAACTGGTGAGCGTATCGCCTGACGGACCTGGCAGCGGGCATCCGGCGCCGCGCGAACCGATGACGCCCGCGTCGCCGCTCCGCCGGCGTCAGAAGCCGACGATCAGGTCCGCACTGGCAAGCCACTGACCGCGCCGCGTCCCGCCATCATAGGGGCGCGTCCCGTTCAGGGATCGGTCGTAGCGGATCTCCGGTCGAACCGTCACCGCGACACGGCGGCTGTTGAGCGCCGCGGGGCGGTACGAGACGCCGGCGGTCACCGCGCCATAGGTCGTCGGCGGCGCGGTGTAGATCAGCGCCGGCACGCCACGGATCGCGTCGGCGAAGGCCGTGTCGGACCCGTATGTGACGACGAACGCGCCCTGCGGATCGCGCAGCGCATCGAGGCGCAGATTGGCCGACCATTGCGGGTTGATCGAGTGCAGCACATAGGCCGTCGCGCCATAGGCTTCCGCGTTCAGCCCGTCGTCGCGCAGGTAATTCGCCTCCCCCGCCACCGTCGTGCGGTCGTCGATCTTGTAGGTCGCCGTGACGTCGTTCCACCAGCGCATCGCCCGGTTCGCATTGGGCAGGGCCAAACGCGAATTTTCCGGTCCGAAGCGCGTCATCGCCAGGACCGTCAGGCGATCGCCGGCCAGATGGCTCAGGCTGACCCCCAGATAGCCCGCTGCGGCACCGTTGTTGTCCGACCTGCCGGGAACCACCTCGTTCCCCGCATCGATGCCGGCGATGACGTCCAGCTGGGGGCTGACATGCACCGTCGCGATCGCCCCCACCGTCTGGAACGCCAGCAGGTAATTGGTGACGTAGGACAAGGTGTAGAACGGGCGCGTCGAGGGATCGAGCCCTTCATATCCCATCAGCCCCGGCGACAGCCCCAGCTTGAAATCGACGCCGCCCGGCGTCAGCACCGGCGTGTGGACCACGACATTGGCCTGCGTCAGGATGAACTGATAGCGGCCGGTGAACGTCCGATCGAACAGGCCGATGGTCGGCGAATAGCGCGCGTCGGTCCCGAACAGCCCCTGCAGATTGAAGCCCACGTCCACCCGCGGGCCACCCGCGACCGGGCGCGCGATCGTTCCCAGCACCTGGTTGAGCAAGGGGCGGTTCGCGCGGTCGGCGAACTCCTGTCCGAAGTTCACGCCGTTCGCCGGATGGACGGGATTGGCCGCGATGCTCCCCTCGACCTGCAACGCATAGGTGATCGCTGGATGCTCGCGCGACGATAGGGTGTCCGCCGGTGCGTCGGGCGCCACCGGATCGGCATCCGGCACCCGCGCCAGCGGTTGCGACGTTTGCGGCGCGCCGACGCCGTCGGCAGCTTGCGCGAGCGCCGGCGTCGGCGCGATCAATGCCGTGCTGGCGCACAGGCTGAGGAAATGGATCGTCTTCATCGCTCGTTTCACAAGGCAGGGGCAGCCGGATGGCGCGCCGGCGCGCGGCTCTCCTCGCGTCGCCAAAGACGGCGCGGTGGATGCGCAACCGGCCGCCGTGCCGGCTGCCGTGGTCGTCGGATCGGATGATGGGAAGCGGAGGCCCGGCCGAGCCTCCGCCGCCCCAGGCAGCGGTTCAGCTGGCGAGACGCAACGGAACCGACGCGCGCGCGGCCCCTGCCGCCGCATAGCCGCCATGGGCCAGCCGGAAGTGCGCGATCAGCTCGCCCAATTCATCGGCCTGCCCGGCCAGGCTGCGCGCGGCGGCGGTCGCTTCCTCCACCATCGCGGCATTCTGCTGCGTCGTGGCGTCCATCTCGCTCACCGCGATGTTGATCTGCGACAGGCCCATCGCCTGCTGCTCGGCCGCCGTCGCGATCTCGCTGGCCAGACGGCTGATCTCGATGATTCGCCCGGTCAGGCGATCGAGCACCTTGCGCATCTCGCCGACCGCATCCACGCCGGTGCCGACCTGCGCCGTGCTCGTGGTGATCCGCGCCTTGACGTCGCCCGCCGCATCCGCCGATCGCTGGGCCAGCGCGCGCACCTCGCTCGCCACCACGGCGAACCCCTTGCCGGCCTCACCCGCACGGGCGGCTTCCACCCCGGCATTCAGCGCCAGCAGGTTGGTCTGGAACGCGATGCCGTCGATGACGCTGATGATCTCGGCGATCTCGTCGGACGATTTTTCAATATCGCTCATCGCGATCACCGCCCGCCCGACGACCGTATCGCTCAGCGTCACGTCCGCGCGGGCCGCCTCGACGACGCTGTTGGTCTCACGCGCCGCCGCCGCGGTGGTGCGGACCTGCGAGGTAATTTCGTCCATCGCCGCCGCGGTTTCCTCAAGGCTAGCGGCCTGCTGCTCCGTCCGGCGCGACAGGTCGTCCGAGGCGGTGCTGATCTCGCCCGAGCCCGTCCGCACCTCCACCGCATTGCTCGCGACCGCGGACAGCGTCGTGCCGAGCTTGTCGATGGCGGCGTTGAAGTCGACGCGCACCCGATCGTAGTCGCCGTTGAACGGCTGGTCGATCTGCGCGGTGAGATCGCCCGCCGCGACCTTCTTCAGATGGGCGCCCAATGTGGACACGACGAACGCCTGATCCTGTTCCGACCGGCGCTGCGCGATGGCGTTCGCCCGGAACACCGCCACCGCCTTGGCCATCCGGTCGATTTCGGACGACACGATGGCGCGGACCGGCGGCTCCTCCAGATTGCCGTTGGCCAGTTCGTTCATCTCGCCCGCGATCGCATCCAGCGGTTCGCCGACGATCCGGTTCGCGGTTCGCCGCAGCACGATGATCAGTCCGCCGATGATCGCGATCGCCGCGATCAGCAGCGTCAGTTCTGCCTGACGCGCATCCGCCATCACCGCGCTCATTGGTAGATCGACGCGGACGAACCACGCGCCCTTGATGCCCTTGAAGTGGATCGGCGTCTCGATGCGCAGCACGTCGCCCAGCGCCGGGTCCGACGTCCGGCCGATGCTGCCCATGCTGGCCGGCGCGGGCTTGCCCAGCAGCGCCGCATTGCGATTGTAGACGAAGGTGCCCTTGTCGGTGACGACGGTCGCCGTCCCGCCGAACGGGACGACCACCTTGTCCAGCCGATCGCGCAACGCGCTCAGCGCGATGTCGGCGGTCACGATCCCGATCGGCTTGCCCTGCTCCATGATCGGTTCCGCGATCGTCGTCATCAGCACGTCATGGCCTTCGACCGCGTAGATATAGGGCTCGATCAGCACAGTGTGCCGTGCGCGCATCGGCATCAGGTAATAGTCGCCCGGCCCTTCCTTGGCGTAATCCTTCAGCGGCTCCAGCGACACGCGATCGCCCGCCCGATACAGATAGGGCAGGAACCGGCCCGTCTTGTCCGATCCCTTGCTGTCGACGAAGGCCGCATCGCGATTGTCGAACGCGCCGGGTTCCCATCCGGTCGACATGCCGAAGATCTGCGGGTTGCCCCGCACCTCCGATCGCAGCATTTCGATATGCGCGTTGCGATCCACCACGCCTTGCTGGCGCAGCGACTGCATCGCGACCAGCGCCGAATGGACCAGCCCGATGGGACGTTCGAATTCGCCTTCCGCGCTGGATGCGATCTGCTTCGCCACGATCAGACCGGTCTCCGACGCGCGTTCCCGCGCCGCGCGGTCGATCAGCACACCCGTCGTCGCCGATCCCAGGCAGACGAAGACGGCAACCGCGATGGCGCCCCGAATGCTGATCATCGTCGCCAAAGATCGTAACGCTCGCATATTTCCCGCCATGTCTTGCTTCGTTGGCGACGGCTTAGGTCCCGATTGTATAATTTTTGGTTCATCATGTTCAAAATGGACATCAGATAAGGCGCGACGCCGTCGCGCTGACATTCGCCGCCACCGGCAAGGGACGCGCGGGCTGGTGTTCAAACGCGACCTCGCATCCAAGGCGCGCGGGCCATCCGTCACGCGCACGCAACCGCAAAAAGCGTCATCCGACACGACACGAACCGCGCGCACGGGGCACGCAGCCGCATACGCGAACTGTGCCCAGCGGGCACCGCGATTGCCGTGCTTCTGAAAAGGAGAATGTCTTACCGCGGCTGCGATTCAGGCCCCAAAATCCGCCTAAGCTGTTACAGTGCTTAGGGGATTGGGAAACGGTGGTGCCCCTGGCCGGACTCGAACCAGCATGCCTTGCGGCGTTCGATTTTGAGTCGAATGCGTCTACCAATTTCGCCACAGGGGCAGCGAAGACAGGGCGCCTAGCGGGTCATGCCGCGCACCGCAAGGGTATCGCGGCTCACCGCGGCAAGAAAGCGCATCAGGCCGTCGGCGCGCGTCGTCGATAGCTCAACGCCTCGGCAACATGGACGCGCCCCACGTCGTCCGCGCCAGCCAAATCGGCGATGGTGCGCGCGACGCGCAGCACGCGGGTGTAGCCACGCGCCGACATACGCGTCGCTTCGGCGGCCTGCGCGAGCAGGCGGCGGCCGGCTTCGTCGGGGGTTGCGACCGCGTCGAGCAACGTGCCGTCCGCCTCGGCGTTGGTCCGCGGCGTCTGCCCCGCATAGCGTGCGCTCTGGATCGCGCGGGCGGTCGCGACGCGCGCGGCGACCTCGGCCGATCCTTCCTCGGGCGGCGGCAGGACGAGGTCGGCGGCGCTGACCGCAGCAACCTCGACATGCAGGTCGATGCGGTCACGCATAATTACCCTTTTCAAGAGCGAACTGTCGAAACCGCAACGGGCTCCCCTCTCATGAACGCTGCCAGCGACTCGGGCGTAGTATCGCTCAAGCCTTCCGCAACCATGGCGTGCTGCCACTTGACCACAGCGGCCATCATGCCGGGTTGGTTGTAGTGAGGCCCGACGATCTCCCCCCATAGCTCTACCTCGCGCAGCGTGACCGCGCGGGCGCTCCACATGATTTCGGCAGACCTGACGATCGAGCGGGCAACGCCCTCGTCGATCACCTCGTTGGGAATGCTCCAATGCCGCTTCGCCAAGCAGTCGGTGTAGAAGCTCACCTGCTTGAGGGCGTCCAGAATGGCGGTGTGTTCGGCGTCCGCGTCAACGCCTGCTGCCAAGCCCTGCATGGTCCGGGCACCCTGCCCCACCAGTTGCGGGATGATCCACCCGGCATTCTTTGCACGGTGGCTGCGATACTCGCGCCATGCCGCCTTCACGTCGGCGGGATCGCTCACGAGGGCGAGGCGCTTGAGGATGATGACCTTCCCCCGCTCCTCCATGGAGAGGATCGCCAGCGCCGTGGCGGACGGGTAGCGCCCTGCCTCCAGCAAGAGCTTGGCGTCATCAAGCAAACGGAGGGCGTTCGCCTGTGCAGCGGCGATGCCCTCCGTGATCTGTGCGGGCGTGAGTGGTCCCGCATATGGTTGAAGGTGCGACTTCAGGCGCAAATGTCCCGCAAGGCGTCGAATGAAAGCGGCGCGGCTTGCCCCGCCTGCACGTAGCCGTAGAACTTCTCATACATGCGGCGGTAGTGCGGAAGCGACGATTGTGTGTGGCTGTTGAGGTTCACGCCCTTACGGCTCTGCTCAAATTCGCCAAGCTCCTCGATCATCGTCCGGGCGACGCCGTAGTGCGGATCGTTGTTGCCATCGAAGCCGTGCCACTGATTGTAGTGCCAGACCTTGGCTTCTTCAGCTTCCGCCCCGGTGAGCTTGGAAATCGAGCTTTCGATAATACCGAACATCCACAAAATGTCTGTCGTTTCCTTCACCACCTCATCAGACGGTGCCTCGCTCTCGAAGATGCCGGAATATTTGCGCCGGAGCGCCCAACCGTCATTGTTGATCACGAGCGACTTGACCAGCTTTGGATCAAGCTCCCGATCGAGCTTGAGCGCTTCCATCACTTCCGCCAGCATCACTGCGATGAGGCGTTCACCGTCCGTCAACTTCATCGAACACTCCCTGTTGTCCACGCGGGAATGTTGGGGCTGCTTCCTTGTTCTTCAAGCGAAATGAAGCCGATCACGGCTAACCGGGCGCAAAGGTCTCCCGCAACCATTCCGCAAAGGCAGCTTCTTCCTCCGAGGTCATCTGGGTTCGCTCATCAAGGTAGTGAAGGCGGTAGAAGTCAAAGGCGCGTGACCGGCGTTCTTCCGGGTCTTTCGTCGCTGCTGCCACTTCCGCGCTCAAGATGATCGTCTGGAGATAGAGAATCGCGTTCTCGATCTTGCCCACCCACATCAGGGCAACCCCAATTGCATGAGGGTGATCCAGTGCTCGGCATCGAAGCCGTGCGGAAGGTTGATCGCATGGATGTGCCAGTAATATTCCCTTCCCCGGATGGTGCGAGGGGTGCCGTTGAAACGGTGGGCATGATGGACAATCGAGATCGTTCGCTCGCTCTCGATGTAGACCAAGGCGTCACCAAATAGCCCTGTGAGGATCACTTCACCTTCGGTGTTGTGAAAGCGGGTGCTGTCGTTCTCGTCTCGAATCCAGATTTTCATGCCTCGATCCCCTTTCGGCGACGCCACGCGGCCTTCGCCCGATCCGAGCGAAGCTGCGTCTCCCGCTTGCGCGTCCAGTAGGCCGCGACCGCCGCCTCCATGATCGCGGCGACTTCTGCCGGGGTGATGGTCTCGGGATTGATCATGCAACCCTCCACGAGAAACCGGCCACCATCCATGCGTAGGTGCGGGTGAGGTGTTCGGTGATCTGCTCGTCCACGAAGCCATCCGGGGCGTCGTTGGGGTGGTCGCCCCACCAATCGAGGGTGACCGTGGTGGGAAGGCCGGTCTGCTCACCGTCATCATCCCACGCGATGTCTTCAACGATCAGTTTCGCAGTGGTGGGCTCGTTCATCGTGCGGCCTCCGCCTCGAAGGCTTCCACGAGCGTCTTTGCTTCCCGGTAACGATTGCGCTGCGCGGCGATCGACAGTCGGGCAATGGGGTGGAAGGTCTCGCGACCTACGTTTTCCCATTCGAACCGCGATAGCGCGATGACACGGGGCTGGTGGGTAAAACCACAGGTGCCGGTAGCCGTCTTTCCCGCCCGCTCGCGGACGATGCCGCCACGGGCACCGCCGTTCCATTCGATGAAGTTGGGGTTCACCTCACCGTCCATCATGAACGCGGACGCGGTGAAGGTGATGCCGTCCACCACCTTGGTGCTGCCATATGCCGCGAGCTTGCGGCGGTTCTTGTCAGTCATAGGTCATAGCTCCGCCATGCTGGCGAAGGTGACCCGCCAGTCAGGTAAATTGATTTTCAGGTTGGTGGGTGATCAGGCGTCCGCCCGTTCGCTGTGCGGCCATCGCCCCATCTGATCGCGGTTGGCATCCCACCAGCCCTTCACCGCCGCTTCATCGAAGTGACCGATCCGGGTTGGTGCGGGGAAGTTCCGCGCTGCGCGCCAGCGATAGAAGGTCGATCGTGACGCACCTGTGAGGGCGAGGATGTCTTCGACGCTCATTTCCCGAACCGGATCGTGAACAAGTCGGCGTCCGTCTTGTCGCTGAAGGATATGGAGGTCACGTCCGCCCACCAGCCTGACACCAAGATTTCAGCGTAGGCCGAGACCTTGATCAGGTATTCTCCCGCGCACTGATCGAGGAACTGATCCAGCGCTTCCGCACGATCGAGTTCAAAGCAGTGCGACACACCATCTTCGGTGACCGGCTCGTAGAACTCAATCGCCGGAACTTCCACGACAAAGGCGAGCGGGGTGTCACCGTGTCCGTCGAGAAAATCCGCGTAATAATAGTCGGTGCCGTCGCTGCCTTGGCACTCACCTTCCTGCGCCAGCGCCTTGGTAATCAACATAGTCGCTCATCCCGTTCATCATTGCGATGACGGGTAGTCTCATGAGACTCCAAATCTGACAAGCAAATTCCGACCGAACTGTGCAAAAACCGAACTGTGTAGTCTATAATCACTTATAGAACAACTTCCGGTAGCGCCTTCGTGCTGCGGAGCGTCTCACACTTTTCCAATACGTCAAGTTTTTCTGGTTTCGGGCTGCTTGAGGCTGGTTAACCAAGTTCAAGAAAATCGCGTCAAGCCCGAATCACTCGCGTTAACCTCGCAATTCGCGGGCTCGCGTGATCCAGTCTCCGAGATCGGGATCGCGGGTCACGTCGGCGAGATCATAGCCCCTCGCGAGAAACCGTTTCTCGGCAGTGGACTTCGCGTCGTTGCAGTCGGTGCAGGCGGGGGCGAGGTTCGCGGGATCGTCGGTGCCACCCAAGGCTAACGCCACGACATGATCGAGCACAGTAGCGCCCCGTATAAGCCCCGTGGAGCGGCAGTAGACGCATAGCGGGTGCTCGGACAGCAAACGCTCCCGAAGCCGCCTGTAGGCCCTGCTTCGGTCCCGTAGGGCATGGGAGCCGCCCTGCTGGGCGCGGGGGTGCTTGGGGCGGCTGGAGAAGGTCCGGGGCTTGTCTGGCATCCGGTATTTACGCTGCTTGCGCTCCGCACGTCGCCCGGTAGGATTGCTGCGCGTGCTTGAACACATGCCCCCTCCGCCTCTCGTGAACAGGTGGTGGAGGGGTTATCCGCCGTGATCGCGAGCCCACCGGGCGAGCCGCTGTAGCTCCCGGAGATCGTCCAGATGAAGGATCGCCAGCGGCTTGGCGCGGTCGTGTTGAACCACCGCCACAGGCATCAGGCCATCGCCGCGTTCGGCTTGGTCGATCGCCGCGTAGGCTTTGGCGAAGCCGTTGGCGTGGGCCTTGGCCTCATAGCTGTAGGGGTGAACTCGTTTTGCAGCCGGGGTGAGGATAATATCCGCGCCGCTGCTCCCCATCGGACAGGGCAGCACGTCGGCGGGATCGAGGTCCGGGTTGTCGGCGCGGATCGCGTCCCGGAGCTTGTTCTGTAGGCGGCACGCCTTGGCCTTGGCCGATCGGATAGAGCACTTGCGAGTTGTCGTCATCGCTTATTTACAGCGATTGAGCGTAACGAGCGAAGTCCACGGCAGTATGGGTGTCGTTTACTTCGGCGAAGCCGAGTTTTCCCCCGATAAGAGCATGTCCTAATTAATACTCTTACGACATGTCGTTATCGGGGGAAAACTAATGGCGGAAATCCGCCACTTCTTCCATTTCTGTCATTTCGTTCATATTCGATCACGTCGTAGTTCGGCTTGTTGCGCGTGACCCTTGATCAATACTGACAGCACCTGACCACCGCGAGTATAAATAAAAACGTGGCGGGTAGCTTCGGAAGTCATGAGCCGAGGTGATGCGTGGTTCCTTCATCGACCCGCCACACAACTTCAAGGAACCAGCGAAGGAACCGATGACCGACTACACAGACTCTTTCCGCGTCTTCGACGCATACGCGGGTCGCCTCACCACCCGCGAAGTGAACCAGTTGAAGGCGGCGAATGCCACCTCCTGCGACTTCATCACCCACGTCGTGCGCCCGATGCTGCACAACAGCACCAGCTATATCAGCCTCTCCGAGGACAAGCAGCGCTCCCGCCATGGCGACTATTCGGCGGAGATCGCGCGCTCACCCTCCGACCGCGACTTCCACCTGTTCCAGTTTTTCACCAACCCACTGCTCAACGTCGCGAAGGATGACGAGCTATACAACCGCCCGTCCCAGCGTGTGGCGCTGTGCGACAACGTGGTGTTCACCTTCGAGTTCGACTCCAAGGAAATCGATTTCTTCAAGCAGACCCTCTCGTGGTTCCGCTGCACGAAGAAGCCCACTGATAGCGCGATCGGACGGTTCCTTGCGGAGCTTCGTGCAGACTACGCCGACTGCCGTGGGCTGAACGTCACCTATTCGGGCGGCAAGAGCTTCCACCTCCACTTCGTGTTCAACACCGATCTGCTGCGCCGACATGCCGGTCCCTTCACGTCGATCCGCGACGGCTTCGAAGCGACGTGGCTCCGCCTGTGCGATCGGATCAGCAAGTCGCCGATCCTCGGCATCCCTGCCGGGATCACGCCCGACGCCTCGATCCGCTTCCCGGACAGCTTCCGCCGCCTGCCGCTCGGAATGCGCCGAGTGGAGAAGGAAGGCCACTTCTTCGACGCACCCGTGGGCTCGTGGGTGCCGCAAGCGGTCATGTGGGAAGCGATCTATGACCGCGCCGCCAAGGGCTGCGCCAACGCCTCCATCTTCGACGTGGCGGACTTCCTGCAAGCCAAGCAGGTGTTCCGCAAGTCGCGTGCCCGCATCAAGTCGCCTGCCCAGCTTCTCGGGGACAGCGCGCTTCTCGATCACCTCACCCGATCGATCGAGCGCTACTTTCCCAAGGGCACCTACCCGGAGTTTCACCACTTCGGCGAGAGTGGCGGTGAGATCGCGGCCTATTTCAGCAACTCGCCGCTGGACGATACCCCGGACAGCATCATCAAGATGCACTACTCGTCCGTGTTCCTCGTGGGCACGGGTGCCGACACGATCGAAACCAAGTCACTCCCCCGCGACCTTGGCGACATGATCGAGGAATGGACGGCAGACTTCGACGCCCGACTCAACGCGGTCGATCGCGAGCGCACGCCCGAAGAACAGCGCTTCGCTCAAGCGGCTACCACCCACGCAGCGGCGATCAGCGGGATCGGCACGATCCTGCGCGACAAGATCGCCAGCGCGGGCAATCACTGGATTTGCGCCCCGGAGGGCATTTCCAAGTCGCGGTCGCTGTTCGAAGCCACGGGACCGGCTGTGGACGATCTCCACGAACACTTCCTCCCCACCGCCACCATGTATGCGTTCGCCACCTACGCGCTCGCGAAGGAGAAGTGTGCCGAGTTTCGGGCATCACAAAAGGCGCTGCACAGCCGGGAGGGTGCCCGCCGCAACAAGCGAAAGCTCGTCCCCATCGTGCTCAAGAGTTTTTCGCGGGCCTACAAGGACGCCTGCACCGCCCTGTCGCTGCGCGAGCTTACGATCGGCGATGCCGTCAATGGCGGCTACAACAGCCATATCGAGGCGATCACCGATCTCCAGCCCGATGCGCTGGCGGCAGTCCACGCCTACTTCCGCCGCAAGCGTTCGCTGGTGACGGGTGGCGTTCCCGTGATCTTCACCGTCCATGACGTGGCGCACGAGTGGCACAAGAACACCCACACCCGCCGCATGTTCTCCGCCGCCTTCTGGGGCGCGGACAAGACCAACCTGTTCAACCGGTGCCGCGAGGACACCGCACTCGGCATCTTGATCCATGACGAGATCACCGCCTCTAACCTGATCACCATGGTGCCACAGGCGACCCGCGAGTGGGTGGAACGCCTGCGCCTCGATTCATCGGCGTGGGCAAGCTCGGCAGGTTCGTTGCTGGATCGCTGGACCAGCTTCAACAGCGTCTCCGCCGTCTCTCCCGCCCCGGTGACCTTCAACGAGGCAAGCAAGCTCGCGGCGGTCACGTCGTGGGACAGCACCGTGGTGACCGCCTACAGTGGCGAATATGGCGAGCCGCGCGAGGATGATATCTACGCGGCGACCGCTGGCAACGAGTGGTCGATCAAGCGCGCAGACTGGTTCAAGACCGCTCGCACCACCATCGTGCTCACCACGGAAGCCGTCCCCACCGCCCTCGCTCGCCATCTTGGTGACCCGTGGGTGGTGACGGAGCTTGATACGCCGTTCCTCAACCGGGACACGGTTCGCACCCGGCTGTTCGATCGCCTCACCAGCGCCAAGCTCGCCGATGTGGTCGCAACGGAACGCGAGACCTACCAAGCCGCCACCGGGGCGGAGCTACAGTGTATCTCCAACAAGGCGGCGACGGTCGCGCAGACCACCACCCACAAGACGGCGAAGGGCTCAAACGCCTACATCGGCAAGCCGGTGCTCCAAACCATGGTGATGGTGCCTCCCGCCCAATACGAGATCGGCGAGGTGCTGAACGCCCTCACGGGGCGCACCGACATGGTAATGCTCGCCCATCTGGACGAGTTTAACCAGTCGGCGGGACGCAACCTTGGCTTCCGCTTCCGCCCCGGTGCTGAACACCATCTGGTGATCAACCGTCGCCTCTACCTGCTGCTCGCCAACTCGTGCCTCGCTCGCTCCCGTTACCAGATGGAGCCGGTGGTCGGGCGTCACGATCGCCGTGCAGCATCCAAGGATAAGACTTCCCCGGCGCTCCGCGCATTGCGCGACAAGCTCAAGCAAGCGGCATGATTACTGACCGGCAAATCACCCCTCGTGTATAAATAAACATGAGGAGGAATGAAATGCCTGAAACTCTTATGACCAAACCTGAAGTAGCGGCGCTTCTTACCGTGTCGGTCTCCACGATCGACCGTATCCGCAAAGAAAAGGGCTTTCCGAAGCCCTTCAAGATCGGCGGCACGCTTCGCTGGAACCCCCACGAGATCGTCGCTTGGCTGCGCAAGCAGCGCTGAACTGTATTTGAAACAACAAAGGAGAACCATGACTTACGAGACCATTATCACCGCCGCCTGCATCCTCGCCGCCTTCACGGTGCTCATGTGGGCCTTCGGACCCACCTCCACGCCCGACGCCTTGCTCGAAGAGATGCGTGAGACGATCAGATATCACGACGAGCGAGCGACCAAGTGGCGTGCTCGCGCCCTTCGCGCCGAAGCTGCCCTCGCCAAGATCGAGGCTACCATCGCCGATTGCGAAGCGGAGGTGGCGGCATGAGCCTCACCCTCGCCCAAGCACAGCGCCGCCTCCGGCTCGTGGATCGCTCCGTGAAGAGCCGCCAAGGCAAGCTCCCGTCATCGTCGGCGCTCCCCTACCCGGTGGCGCTTGGCGTCCACATGGTGGGCATCGAAAAGCTCGAAGGCGACCGTTCCAAGGCCAATCTCGTCCATCCGCTGTTCCTCGTGGTTGAGCGCAACATCGAAGGGCCACACGAGATTTGGTTCGATCAGGACGGTAACGCCTCGATCAGTTTTGCCACCGATGAGGATGCGACGATCTTCAAGCTCGCCATGGACGTGGCGTCGTCATGATACCCGAAAGCACGAACTTCAACCTTGAGGGCATCGGCCTCACGCTGGACGATCTCGACTTCACCGACATGGACGATGATCTCTCACCGCTGCCGCTCTATCGGCCACGCTACCAGCCGAAGGGCTGGTGGACGCCGACACCATGCGAGGACTTCCACCTCGATCTGCCCGACTTCCGTGATGGTGCGGAGCGGACCCGCTACATGGTCACGCAGATGGCGCGCGCGGTAACCGCCGACGATGACGCGCCGGTTCACCCCTATGCGGGACGGCTGGTGAGCCTGAACGAGCTTCTGGACGCGATGGACGATCCGACGCTCCGTGACATGCCATGAAAAAAGAGGGCTTCCCGGAAATGGCGAACCGGGAAGCCCTCAAGGTATGAAACAACACTGGAGCAAAAGAGAGAACTACAGACGGGGCACTACTCCCATCCACACTTCTATTTATATCATCGCGCTGGACTCGCGGTCATTTAAATAATCGATGGACGTTTCACTTACCCGCCGACCAGCCACGCACGAGGTCTGCATCCTTCCTGCTGGTGCCAAACGCGGCATCTTCTTCCCCGTCGAAGTGCTGGAATGGCTCCAAGCCGAAGCGATCTCGTGGACCATCCGGGATGACAGCGACAAGATCACCTTCATCATCCCGGACGAGACCGACCGCACGTTGTTCAAGCTGCGATTTGCGCACCTTCGTGCCTGATCTTCTTCGGACGCCCACGCTTGCCGGGAGTGGGCTTCACGCCCTGATCGGCCAACTGGCGGGTGATGGAGGGCGTCTTGCCCATCATGAACAGGAGATCGTCCCGGATATCCCGCTCGCGGGTTTCCTTCTCGTGGCGTCGCAACACCTCGTTGTAGATGGTGGTGGTGTAGAAGCTGAAGGGGTTGTTCCCCTTGGCTTCATGGAAGCGGAGCGCGACCTTCACGAGGTGGGCGAGCGCATCACCGGCCATTTCATCACGGTAGCTGTAGCCGCGCCAGTTGGATTTCTGCGTGTAGCGCTCCGAGATCATCATGAGCGCGATGCCGAGATTGTTGGTGAGCCGCCCGTGATCGGCGGAGAAGTGGCCGGTGGCGAGATCACCCTTCCAATGGGATCGCCCGACTTCGACAAGCTCGCCGTCGCGGACGTGATATTGGCGGAATGGCGGGAAGTTGACCGGGGCCTTGCCGCGTGCGCCATGATCGCGGGAGCGGTTGGTGATGGTGGACGCTGGAACGTGGTCGAAGGTGTAAACCCGGACGATCTCGCCCTCTTGGAACGGATCACAACCTTCCTTGTGAGGTCCGTAGAGGCTGTTTGTGTATCGGGTTGGTGTGGCGAAGTCCGGGCTGGCAAACCAGCAATAGCTGTTCTTGGACTTGGCGATTTCGGCGATTAGGTTCTTGTTGCTCAAGTAATGTGTGGACATTATCCACAATAGTTCATCGGCGTGCGGCGCTCATTATTCTTGAAGCTAAATAAGGTGCTTGTGAGTAGGATCACGAGCTTGCCGACACGATCGGCTGTGGACAGGGATCGAGAGTAGAGCGTCCGCTCCTCTCGGTCCCATTTTCTTATCGGAGGTAGAGTGCCGCTTCGGCTGCGCGGCGGCGGGTCAATCCCGCCATCACCTTGCCTGCTGCTTTATTCCAGCGCGCGAACTCTTTCGCTGCCCCGGCATAGTCACCGGCCTTGTGCTTGCGCAGAAGGGTGGAGGATTTCAGGTTCGCGACGCCACAGTTGTAGGCGAAGCAGACCATCGCCCCCAACTGATTGTCAGTAGTGCGAGCCCCACCAAGCGCCTTGATGACGGCGGATTCGAACTCGTCATATTCCTCGTTGAGCCAAGCGTCTGCTTGCGCCTGCGTGCAAGTATCGCCCTTCTTAACGCCCTTGGTGCGTCCCCACGCAATAGTCCAAGGTGCTCCGCCAGTAGCGGGATCGGGATACGCTTGTAATTTGCAGCCCTCGAATTCTTTGACGATCGGTAGTCCATTACGCATGGACTATTTAGGATCATCGAAAAACGCTCGATTAGATGGCGTGGAAAGCCTTGAGGAAGCCGCCGATCGTCGCAACGACGGTGGCGAGACCGCCGCAAAGAATCCATCGCATAGTCCCCGCCATGGCGTCTACGCGAACGCGCGCGGTCTCAAGCTCGTTCACCTTGCTGATTAACCCGACATGCTGCGCGATATAGAGCGGTCGATCCGCAAGCATGGTCTCGATATCGCCAACGCGACGTTCAAGCGCATCCGCGCGCCGGTCATAGGCGTCGAAGCGCTTGTTCATCGTGTCGAAGCCATCCGAAACACGCTGATCGAGGCGGATTAGGAGGTCGCGCCAGTCCTGCGGAACATCCGCCACTTACTTGTTCACCAGCGCGTCAATGACGGGGATGAGGATCGCAGCACCCGGCACGCCAAGGCGGATGAGCCAAGTCAGTGCAGCGGATTTCACGGCGGGCACCTCCCACGCGATCTTGGCGTAGTGAGCTACGGTCTGAAGACCCTTCTTCACCTTACTCGTCATCGCCAGCCTCCTCCGGGTCGGGCGAGCCGATTGTCCCGATGTTCGCAGCCTGCGCGAGGCGCGGCATGATCTCGTGAAGGGCGTTCAGGTGAACGGAGAAGTTGCCGTTGTCCGAGTAGGTCGAACGCAGGGCGGCAAGATCGGCGTAGACGCGGCGGAACGAGGGGCTGTTCACGAGGCCGGTGACGGGCGCGAGAAGCGCGAGGCGAGCGGCTTCAGCCTGTGCCCGCTCCTGCTCCATCGCCGCTGCTGCGATGGCACGAGCTTCTTCAATCTGCGCCGGGGTGAGGTTGCTGATATCCATGTCGTTATTTAGTCGAACGCGGGTGTTGGGGCCTCCGGCCACGCCCACGCGGTTGGATCGGGGCAATCGACCGTCATCCGGTTCAGGACCGTGAGATAGGTCATGAACTCGGCACGCGATGCCTCGCTCAACGGGCTATCCGGGAAGATCGCCCATCGGTTCTGATCAAGCAGCCGGTTGCGCTCCGCCTTGAGGAAGATGCCGAGATCGCTTGCCCAATCGGTGGACGGGAGCTTCGCCGCCTCTGCTGCCGCTGCCACCTTGGCGCGTGTGGCGTCGGCGATGCAGCCACCACAAATCCAGCCGGATGGCTCGCCCTCAAGCCCCTCGTAACGCGCCCATGCAGGCGTGTTCTTGCCGCAACCGTCGCACGGCCAATCGACGCCCACCGTGCCCTCCGATAGCTGATCTTGATAGGACAGCCGGGTCATTGCGGCCTCACGGTCGCGATGATGTGCTCGCCGTTGGGGGTCGCTGATCGCGTCCCGCTACTCGCCTGTGTCACCCACGAGACGCTGTTGAACGCCGTGATCGAACCCACGTCATCGATGGTGACGCGGAAGGCATCGATGCCGCCCGGAGCCGAAATGCTCGCGGTGGTATACCACGAGAGGGTCTTGAGACCGCCCGTCCCGAAGGTGTTGTAGGCGTAGAACGGCGTGGTGCCGAGCTTCACCCAAGTGCCGTTGGAGCGAGCCCACAGTCCAAGTGTTCCGCTCCCCTCTGCGATATAAGTAGCCATCTTCTATTTAGGGCTTGTTGGGCAAGTTGTGGGTGAAGATCATGCGCCCCTTCTCGTCACCAGCCGCATAGGTGCCGCTCCACACGGAGAGACGCGCAACCGGCTGCTGGCCGATCTCTTCGAGGCCGATCACTTCCTCCCAGCGGAAGGCACCATGATCGAGCACAGCGACTTCCTCGCCCACGATTTCACGGACCCAAATCTCGCGCCCATCTTGGAGCGTGACCGGGGTGTCTTCGGACAAGGTGAGCTTGATGCCCGACACCGTAGTGATGCGCACGCAATGGCTTTCCGCCACATAGGAGCGTTCCACCCGCGCGGGCTCCCATGTCTCACGGTGCTCCGTAAGAACCATGATCTCGTCGCCCACCTGCGCGTCGCCAGCCTGAAGCATGTCGGTGAGCCACGCATCCACATGGACGCAGTTGATCCCGCCTCCATCGCTGTAGGCGTAAGCCTGAACGGTCCCGGACACGGAGAAGTTGTAGACGCCATTGGTGGCATCCGCTGTCCCCTTGCCCACTTCGAACGCCTGCGCGCCGTTAACCGAATAGCCGGGTCCAACCGACTGGTTCGATGAAGTCGGTGCAGACACGATCTCACAAACGGCGGTGAAGCCCGTGCTGGTGCTGTTTGCCGCATAGGCGCGGTAAACCTCGCCTGCGTTCAAGGCGATCGGTGCAGGCCCGAAGGTCACCGTAGGCACGCGACCAAGGTCATAGCCGTAGGAGACGTAAGTCCCGTTGGAGACGGAGAAGTCCTTCGGCGAAACCGCGATGCTCCACTGTCCATCGCCGATACGGATGCCCGAACGAGCGGTGATGAAGCCGTCGAACGTGGCGTTGCCTGCCGCGAGATACATGGCGCGACGGGCGGTGCCATCGGCGGTGTTGTAGAGCGCGATCGAGTTACCGCCGATCGCCACGTCACTGGTCGCCTGCCCCGCATCGTTCAGCGCTTGCGCGGTGATGAAGGCTTGAGCGCCGGGGACCGAAACCGACTTCGAGAAATAAGCCTGCGTCTTGCCGTTCACCGTCGCGGTGGTGCTCTCCACGCTGGACACGCGGGCGGTGATATTGGCGTCGGAAACCTTCTGCGCCTTGATCTCGGCATCGGTTGCGGGACGAACCACCGCCTTGTGCCAGATGGTGCGAAGGAAGCCCTGCCCCGTAGCGAAGCCTTCCCAACCCGCCATGAGGTAGAACATGACATTGTTACCGACTGCTCCGTTGTAGAACATGGTCGAGAACGAGCGCGCGACGTTCAGACCACCAGAGACAACGCCACCATTCGTGTCGGCTTCCGAACCGAAGTGGAAGTTACGCAAATAGCCGTTATTGAAGTTGATATGGACGCCGCACCCAGTGTGATTGCCGTCCTCGAAATCGAGATCAGCTTCAAGGACATACCAACCTGCCGGAAGCGTGCCGAGATTTTGGCTCACACCGTTGTTGTTGCCGTTGCGGTCGATTTGGAGCGGAGCAACCGCGCCGTAGCGCGAACGGCGACCATTCGCGCCGATGTAGGCTCCGTTATCCTGCGACCACCCGCCCCACAGCGGCGGAATGCCCGTGCTGCTGGTGGTCCACCCCGGAGCGTTGAAAATCGAGTTGCGAAGCAAGTTGTTGCTGTCGTTGGAGACCTGTGCCTCCACGACGGTGGTGCGACCAGCCAAAGCGCTGTCGGCGTTGGCACGAGCAGTTTCCTCATTGCCGATCCGAGCAATCGCACCACCGGCACCGTTCACGTCGTTATTGACCTTCTGCGCGAGGATTTCGGCGTCAGTCGCGGGGCGGATCGCACAGCGATACCAAACCATCTGCTTCGCAGCCATCGTCCACGCATTCCAGTTGGTCATGGCGTGCCAGTTGCGAAGGCCACCGGACACGAAGACGAGCTTGGTGAAGCGACGACGCCCCAACGCAGTGGCGTGGACGTTCCCCGCTGTGTCAGCTTCTGCTGCGAAGTTGAGATTGTAGACGCCCTGAATGGTGAGGCCCGAACCCTCCCACGAGCCGGTTTCGAGGCGCACGTCCGCCTCCATGACATACCAGCCGGGGGACACGTCCGGGCCTGCGCCGTCCATCTGTGCGAAGCCGAGGTTCTGCCCTGCACGAGCGTTGATGCGAGCCGCCCAACCCGGCCATGTCTCGCTGGCAGGACGGGAAATCGCCTCCAGTCCATCGGCATTCCACCAATGCCAGTAGCTCGGAAGCTGCTGCCCATCCGGCCAAGCCGAGAAATTCGGGTTGGCGTTCAGGATGCCAGCCGCGAGACCGGCATTAGCTTCAAGGTAGTTGGCGCGGGTCGCCAATGCCCCGTCCGCGTTGGTGCGGGCGGTCGCTTCGTCGCGGATGCGAGCCGCGAGGGTGCTGTCCTGATCACCGTTCAGCTTTGCCTCCGTGGTAGAGACGCGACCAGACAGCGCGCTGTCCGCGTTCGAACGCGCCGTCGCCTCATCGCTGATCTTCGTGGAGGTGCTGGCGATCCCGGCTTGCGCGCCGCTCACGGCCCGACCGTTCACCAGCGTGAAGGGCACCTCAAGCCATGAACCCGGATCGGTGTTGTTAAGGCCAGCATAGTATTCCATGCCGCCGCCACGCCCGACGCCCGCGCGACCGATCAGAATGTAGGCGGAGTGGAGACGGAAATCGCCCGCTTCGAAGCGTTCGCCAGCACCACAGCGCTGCATCGCCTCCATAAGACCAGTGTTGCCACGGTTGTTCGCCGGTTCGTCGGCGGTGAAGACCACCACCGTTTTGCCGATCGGGATATTGTTGAGATACGCGGCCATAGCGGCGGCATTGTTCGCCCCCGGTCCACCGGCATTATACTGTGCTTCACCGTTACCATACACGTCGAAGGCGACACACGCCTCCACGGTGTTTGCGCCCATAGCGAACACCGTCACGGTGTAGGATCGGCGATAGCCGCCCCACTGCGTGCCTGCCGGGTTGAACACGCCCACGTCGCCGAAGTTGGTGGGGCGCTGTGCGCCGTTACCAGCCGCCTTCACGGTCCAGATTTCCGGGATGCGCGAGAAGCCGGTCTCCAGCGTGGACGTGCGACCAGCCACTGCCGACACTGCGTCGGTGCGTGCTGTCGCTTCATCGCGGATGCGAGCCGCGAGAGTGCTGTCCTGATCGCCGTTCAGCTTGGCTTCCGTGGTGGATACGCGACCCGACAAGGCGCTGTCCGCGTTGGAGCGGGCGGTCGCCTCATCGCTGATCTTGGTGTTGGTCGCTGCGATGGTGACCTTCGCGGAACCCGGCGCGTATGGATTGAACTGGGTCTGCCCCTGCTTGGCATAGCCCACGTAGGGGCGCAGGAACCACGAGTAGCTGTCACCATTACCGGGCAGTGTATCTTGCTTGCGGATCGCAAGGCACGCGGATGCCGTGCCCTCGGGAACGCGGAAGCTGGGAGTGCCGATGCGATCGAAATCTCCGATGTTCCGGCCACCGGCATCACGGCGAGCACCGCCGAAATCGCCCGCGTATCCGTTCCAGTTGCCGTTCGCATCGAAGAAGAAGACGCTGCACCACGTATCGGAACGGTGGCTTGCGGCATAAACGTAGCACTGTAGCCACTCGCCAGCGGCGACAGCAAAGCGGGCGCTCTGTGCTTCTACATACTGACTGCCGCCAACCGGTGCCCACTGGAACAGCGAAATGGTGTTCTCGGCAGGCGGGTGCCAAGCGTCGCCAGCGGCGTTGATCGACATAGTAGAACTGCCACTGGGATTGTTGGTCATGGTCCAACCGTCCAGCGTCAGGAAGTCGGTGTTGGAGAGAAGATTGCCCGCACCGAACGAGGAGGTCTCCAGCGTGGAGGTGCGACCAGCCACAGCCGAGACAGCATCGGCGCGAGCCGATGCTTCGTCACGGATGCGAGCCGCGAGGGTGCTGTCCTGATCACCCCGCATTTGCGCTTCAGTGGTGGAGACGCGACCCGACAAGGCACTGTCGGCGTCCGAACGAGCCGTAGCCTCGTCCGAAAGGCGCGCATCGGTAGCCGCCACGGCATTGGTGTATTCGACCCGGAAAGAGCGGATGAAGCCGCCACCACCGGAAACGTGCAGGATTGGGCGAACAAACGCCGCGCTCTGCGGAACGGTGATCTCGGTGACGAAATCGTGCCACTGATTATCCACGCCAACGTCGCGCGCGTTCAGGAGCCCTGCCGGAGTCATGGACGAGACACCGCCGTTGCCGAGATAGCCACGATCCCGCCCGTGAAGGTCGAAGTAGACGTAGATATTGCGCCCGGTGCCGCCCCACATCGCCAAGCTGGCCGTGAGACGCAGCTTCTGCCCCGGTGAGACCGGGAGAAGCTGCGCGCCATTGTCGAGCTTCGGATAGATGTATTGATCGGCCTCGCCGTTCCAAACCATCAAGACGGTAGGGTTGCGATCCCAGCCGCTCGAAGCGGAGTGATCCTCGAAGTAGAACGCTCCGCTTCCGTCGCGCCCCCACTCGGTAAGCTCACCCGCAAAGTTGGTGGGAAGGATGCTCTCGCGGGTGCGACCGAAGCTCGCCTCGATATTGGTGGCACGGGTGGCCAGCGCCCCGTCCGCGTTGGTGCGGGCGGTAGCTTCGTCGCGGATGCGTGCAGCAAGAGTGCTGTCCTGATCGCCATTCAGCTTGGCTTCGGTGGTAGAGACGCGACCAGACAGGGCATCGTCGGCGTTCGCACGCGCAGTCGCCTCATCGCGGATATTCGCGGCGAGCTTGCTGTCCTGATCGCCGTTCAGCTTCGCCTCGACGGTGCTGGTGCGGTTCGCCACCGCGTCCACGGCGTTGGTGCGTGCGGTTGCCTCGTCACGGATGCGGGCGGCAAGCGTGCTGTCCTGATCGCCGCGAAGCTGTGCCTCCACGGTGCTCGCGCGGTTCGCGAGGGCGCTGTCTGCGTTGGTGCGGGCGTTGATCTCGTCCGAAATGTCGGTGGTCGCCTTGTCGGCGGTCTGCTTGACGCTGGCAACGGTGGTGCGGATCGCACCTTCCTCGTTCTTGGCGCGATCAACTTCCGCCGTGAGGTCGGTGCGGATGCCCTGCGCGGTCGCGGCTGCGTCAGTGCCCGCCTTCTTCGCGTCGGTGATGCCGGTCTGGAGATCCGTCTTGGCCTGCGTGATCTCGCCGCGAGCGGCGGTCACGTCGTTGCGCACCGACTGGATATCAGCGTCCAGACCGGCCTTCGCCGTGTTCAGGGCGCTGGCGATATCCTGCTCAACGTCGTGACGGATATCTTCATAATCGGTGGTGACGGGCACGTAGAGGGTGCCGTCCGGGTTCTTGACGTTGCCGCCGATCACCGCGCCGTTGGTCGCACCCGGCTCGATCCCGTCCAGCTTGGTGCCTTCGCCGGGGTTGATATCGTGGATCGTCGTCGGCGTGCCGGTGATGGTGTCATATTCGACCACCGCCGACGCCGTGATGATGTTGTCGCCAAGCCACGGGCCGAACACACCGTCCGTGTTACGGAAGCGGGCACGCACCTCCACCTTCGTCGCCGGAGCGTTCGCGGTGAAACGGAACTCGCCCACAGTCGGATCGAATGCAGCGGCCTGTTCGGTCCACTCTGCTTGTCCCGCGATGCGGGACTGAATCTGAATGCTGGCGACGCGCCCGGAAGTCTCCGGGGTCCAGCGCACGACGATTTCTGATACTTGGCTCATATGAGCAAGTATTTAGGCTGATCACACCCCCTGATATGTCGTGCTGCTCAAGGTCAGACCGGAGACTGTCGGAACCATACTCGGATCGTAACCGGGCGGACGAATGTTCGTCGGGAACGCCTTTGCCTCGTTCTTATCCCAAGCATAGACTTGCGGAGATTCCTCACGCAGTGTCATCTGGTAAATCATGTCGTGCGTTTCCGTCTGCTCTTGCACGCGGAACAGCTTGTTGTTCCAGCCCTGTGACGGAAGTGAGAGGGTCATGAGCGATCCAACCTGCACAAGATAAGCTCGTGGGCCGAACGTCGCGCTGAAGAAACCGGGAGTGATGCTCTCGCGTGCGACGAACTGCTTGGCGATGCGCTGGCAAGTCTCCGGGCGGTTCACAAAACCAAGATCGAGCGACAAAGTGCGCGGAATATTATCCGCCAGATTGTCGGTGACGATCTCACCCCAATCCTGAAGCTGGTAAAGCTCATCCGGGTTGGCGTAGCGACCACGGACGATGTTGTAGGTCTCGCGCGAAGGGCCTGCCGGAGTCCACGAGTATGGCGCGGGCGTTCCTGCGCCGCCGACAAGATCGTTCTCATCGAAGGCGATCTTGGGCGCGAAGGTGTCGTCATAGCCGCCAACGAGGCAGTATTGCCCCGCCGTGTCGGTGAGCTTGGTGCTCCCCATTGCCGCCGTGATGGCGTTGATGACGGTTTCGTGGGTATCACTGGTCGAGACAATGCCATCGGCGGTGTAGCGCTGGACCACGCCCCCCGTGGAGGTCTGAACCTGTTCTTCGCAGACGTTGGCGTAGGCGCGGAAGCTATCGAGATCGATGCTCTCGATCGGCACGCCCATACCCCACGCGAGGCGACCGTTGATGCGCCAGCCAAGCAGATAGGTGAGAAGCGCGAGTGCCGGGTTGCGCCCGATCTCCACGCCGCTGGCGGAGCGCCACGCCCATGTGTCTTGGTTCTCTGCACGGTGCGAGCCGGAGCCGCCGCGCGAGCCATCCTGCCGGGGATCGTAAAGCGGGCATCCCTCAACAATCGTGGTGATCTTCGAGGGCAGGCCCTGCGGCCACGCCTTGTTGTCCAGCTTGTAGTGGAGGGCGATGTAGGCGCACCCGGTGAAGGTGCTGGAGGCGTTCCAATACGCCCCGGAACCCACGGAGAAGCCGTTTCCCGGCTTGCCTTCCGTGACCGCCCGGAAGCTCGTGATGCCGTCCGTGTGGGCTGTCAGATAGCCCTGCCAAGTGAGTTTATCTTCGACGTAGAACTGCGTGATGGCGTTCACGCGGTGCGACGCGAGCGCGATCACCTGTGCGTAGGCGTCCTCCTTGCTGCCGAAGGTCTCAAAGAAGCGAATGTCCGCGCCTGCTGCGGTGCGCCCAAAGACAACCTTTCTCGGCGCGCTCGGCACCACGCTGGCGGACAGGCGATCCGCCATGGAGTTGGACAGGCTCGCCGACTTGCGGAACAGCGTCGAAAGGGCGGAAAGGCCGATCGAGATGCCGACGCCCACCACCATGGCGGTGGTGATCGCGAACGAGGCACCGAAGACGGAGCCACCAACGGCGGTGAGTGCGCCTGCGATCGGTGCGGCGAACGCCACAACGGCCACAGCAATCGCCACAAAGGCGACGATCTTGACCACCTTTGACATTACGCCACGCCCTCGAAAGGCACGCGGAAGGCGTAGCGGCACGCCGCCGTGGACATGGTGATCAGGCCCTCTTGGCCTTCCTCACGCCCCACGAAGTAGGAGAACCGACCCACGCAGATGCCGGTGGTGGTCGCGTCCAGCATCACCACGTCGCCGCGCTGCGCAAAATGCGGGCTGACTTCGGTGAACAGCGCCCGGAGGGTCTTGAGAAGCGTGCCCTCGCCGTGCTCGCGCAGCGCAAGGGCTGCACCACGGGCGGTGTCATACTTGCCACGATAGGCTTCAGCCGGGTCTCCCCCGGTCATGGCCTTCACGCAGTCTGCGGCGAACAGCGCGCAGTCGTTCTCGCCCCACTTGAAGGGCTGATCGGACTTACGATCGAGGATTAGGGAAAGACGTTCTTCCCAATCTTGGTGTCGGACAAAGGTGCTCACCCATTATTTAGGGTGATCACTCAATCAAGCGCTGGTTGTAGTAGTAGCCTTCGTAACCGCCGCCGCAATATCCGCCACCATAGTTTACTGGCGAGTAGGAACCGCTCGTGTTGGCTCGCGTCGGTGCCGGATCACCATTGGCGATTGACGTGGAATAGTCTTGGCTGGCGTCGTTGGGGTCATAGAAACGCTGGTTCAGATAGGTCTGATTGGTCGCGTTGCTGATACGCCCGCTATGGCTCTCGATCGTGAGGATGAAGCGGTGGCTCATGCCATCGGCTTGGATTTCGAGACGGTCCATCACGCCGGATCGGATGCGGCGGAACAGCCACACAGGCTTCGCCAGCGGGTTGCCGGTGTCAATCTTCACCGCGCGCCACAGGACGGCGGATCGGCTCTGATACTCGTTCGCGTAGACCTGTGCTGCTGCGATAGCCACGTCGGGTGCAGCGGGCACGTTCAGGGTGACGGTAAGCTCGCCCGATCCACTCATGGAGAAGGTGTTCTCGCCGATCTCGATCATCTCCGGGGCGAGCGCGTCGAAGGTCTGCCCATCAAGCAGACTGTCGCCGGTGTTCATCGGAGCTTGGATCGACCCGACGCCCGTCCACGCGAAGACGGTAGACGACTTGAACGCGAGGCGCGCGGCGATCGCCGTGGTGATGGTTGGAGCGCCAACCGCGCCCACAAGCTCGGAGGGGTTGTTCAGCATCAGACCGCCTCGCGGGCCGTGATGGTGCCAAACTCTGGGAGCCTATCCGGGGTGAGGGTGTAGCCCAAGCCATCGCTGGTGCCGAGACGGAACACACCCGTGGGCGTGGTGAAGTTCACCGCCGTGTCGGCGGGGAAGTCGCGACGAAGCTCCGGGGCAAAGACGATCGTGACTGCGCCATTGGCATCAGCGAAGGCGCTTGCCTCCAAGATGCGAAGAAGCTGATCACCGATCTGGAAATATTGACCGGCACGCAGGTTGGTCGCGACGTTCGCGGCCCATCCCTTCACGCTGATCGTGTCTTGGTAGGAGTAGCCGGGGGACGCCAGCGTGGTGCCGGTGATGTTGTAGGCATAGCGCTGCGTGGGCGCGAAGCGGAACGTGCCCTGCTGCCCTTTAAGGCTCAACAGCCATGCCGAGATCGCCTCCGCACGGACGAAGGTCATGGGAGGCCAAGTCCAGTCCAGCACCCACTGTGACGCGGTTTGCGTGACCTGCGTGGCGAACGTCCAAGGTGATTCGGCCACCGACTGGCGACGGTTCAAGATCAGGCGCTCGGTAGCCGGTGCCTGCGAAGGGAAAGCGAGAGGGTAGATCACCCTATATTTAGCAGGGCATCACCCAAGTTGAGCGTAGCGAGCGAAGTCCACGTCGATATAGGTGCGCTTTACTTCGACATAGCCAAGTTTTCCCCCGATAAGAGCATGTCCTAATTAATACTCTTACGACATGTCGTTATCGGGGGAAAACTCGCTCGCTCCGCTCACGCCCTAAATACTTTTATGTTCACAGAAGATCGCACGTTCCGGGTTCCTGCCGGAGCAATCGTCAAGACGGGCTACGCGCCCATTCACAAGATCAAGATGGCCTGCCGTGCTCGCATGGCAGTCGGTGACGTAGATCGCGCCTACCAGAAGCGCCTACAGCTTGGATCGGACCAGCCGTTCCCGCCGCCCAACGGCTATTGGGAAGGCGACACCTTCGTGGTGCGAGACGGTCGCCACCAGTATATCGCGAGCTTGATGCTTGGCCTCTCCCACCTGTTCGTGGCGTGGATCGAGGAACCGGCGACCGATGCCAACGTGTAACCCATTGTTACATTTTGCTCGACTCCGGTGTCACCATAGGTTACACTTTCCGCTCATCATGAGAAAGGACAACCTATGAAACCAGATGAATTGAAGGCCCTTCGCAAGGGGACCGGCCTGTCACAACAGGGCCTCGCGAACCACCTTGGCGTGAGCCGCAAGTTCGTGAATGAAATGGAGAACGGTGCGCCGATCGACTCCCGCACGGAGTTGGCGGTGCAGACCCTCGCCCGCAAGGTGAAGCTGATCTCCGACCTGTTTTGGGTGGATGAAAGCAACCGCAACACCTTCATCGTCATCCGTCGCACGGAGAAGGAACACGATCGCCCGAACGCCCTGTATTGGGGCCACTCGGAAACCATCCTCTACGGCGAGTTCAACAGCCGCAAGCACGCGGAACGGTGGGCGCGTGCGCTGCGCCAGTCAGACGATCCGCGCGGCACCCAAAAGCTGCTTCGTGCCCGTGCAGCCGAAGTGGCTGCACGCGAAGCCACCAATCAGGACTGATTGAACCAGCGCCGATCGTGTCCAACGATGCGATCGAACAGGCGCTCAAGGTTCTGGTCGAAGGTCACCATGGGCGTGAGCGCCGTGGTGGCGACCATCACACGTTTGCCCTGTTCGTTGGTGCCGAAATCTTCCCACGCCTTGCATGTGAGGTCGAAATAGGCGGCTTCGAGCCATTCACCGGCATCATCGCTCGGGAAGTCGCCAATAACCTTGAAGCCCAAGGTAGGGTGCCAGTAGCCGCCGACGACGTTCATGAGCCCATCCCGGTGCGGACAGGATGGAGGCTCAATTCAACTTCATCCTCAACCGAACTTTTCATGTTAAAGGGTGAAAGCATCCTGTCCGCTCTCCTATTTACAGTGACGGGCGCTTGATCTTCGCGAGCGTGGCGTCGGTGCCCTGCTTGCGGAACACCGGAGCCGCCTCCGCCATGGCTTGGAGCGCGAGCGCCTTCACCATCGCCGGATCGTTGCTCGTGATCGGGCCGAAGCTCACGTTGATCCCGCCGCCGTTGTCGTTGGCAACGCCAAGCTGGCGGGTGTTCACGACGTTGGCGGTGTTGCCCACGTCCACGATCTCCGGGCCACGCTCGCCCATGAGGTAGCGACCCGGACGGGTGAGACCACCATTGGCGCGCTTGCCGAACAGACCGCCGAAGATACCTCCGAGACCGCCGTCACCGCCGCCGAACAAGGCATTACCCAAGGGCTTTATGATCGCCTGCTGTAGAGCAATCTGGATCAAGCCATTGATCACGGTCGAGGTCATGGACTTGAAGGCGTCACCAAGCGAGCCGACACCCGTGATGGCGTTCGCCAGCCCGTCTTGGAGCGACTGGAGGCCATTCACCTCCACGTTCTCAAGGGCGTCGTTGATCTCCTCCGCCGTGCTCGGGATATCGTCCAGAAACTGCCCCAACGGGCTCTTGTTGCCCTTATCAACGGCGTCGGTCTGCTGCTTGGTGATGCGGTCGAGAAGATCGAGGCGAGCCTGTGCAATCTTCTTCTGCGCGTCGGTGCTGTCCTTGCTGGCGATGACCGCCTCAAGCTCAAGCCGTTCCTGCTCCGCCTGATTGCGGATGATGCGCTTCTGAATGTCGGCCTTCTCCGTGCGACCACGCGCGAGGGCGAGATCACCTTGGAGAAGATCAACGTCGTTCTGGAGACCAGCACGGCGGACTTCGAGCGCTTCCTTCGCAAGAGCTTCGTTCTCACGATGGTTGATGAGGTCGGCTTCCTGATAGTTGATGGCCTCCAACTTGGCCTTCAACTCGTTCGCCTGCGCCTCCGTGTAGCGCTTCTTACCTTCCGCGATCTCTTTGTCGGAGCCGGTGTCGTCATCGATGCGGCGAAGCTCACGCTGCTTGCGGATTTCGAGCATTTCGCGCTCAAGCGCCGACTGATCGACTACTTCGGGCGAGAGATCGCGCTTGGCGGATAGGAAGTCGATCTCCGCATCCGACATGGCGTCCTGAAACTGGCGAAGGGCGCGCTGGCGATACTCCGCCGAATGATCCTCCGGGGTGGTCTTCTTCGACCCACCCGTGGGCTTGAGGCCGGGGAGCGTGCCACCACCAGTCCCGCCGCCCTTGGGGGCGTTACGGGCCGCGTTCGCGGCCTCCTGCCGTGCGGTCGCCTGCTTGAGAAGGTTGCCCTGTCGGACGAACTCGGCACCCGCCGCCTTCACGTCGGGCGGAATGTAGGTGCCCATGCCACCCATCCCGCTCATGTCCGGGAGGTATTGCCCACCCTTGCCCGCCTTGGCGTCCTTGTATGCAGCGCGAGCCTTGCGGAATTCAGCGAGGCGGACCTTCAAGTCCCCGCTGTTGTCCTTCATGGACTGCTCCATCTTGGAGCCCATGTAATAGCCACCGGCTGCACCGCCGATGCCGCCAGCCACAGCGCCCCACGGGCCTGCGACCATGAAGCCGCCAGCCGCGCCCGCGAGCCCGCCCATGATGGTCATGGCCGTCTTGGGGTTCTGTGCCCAAAACTGGATCAACTGCGTCACCACCTTGGCGATGGCGTCGGCGAGACCGGCGATGGCATCGGCGTTCTGAATGATCACGTTGGCGAACTGCGCCGTCACGATCATGGACATGGCGTCCAGCTTGTCGTTGACCTGTCCAGCGTTGGCGATGAGGCGATCGTCCAGCACGATGCCGAGATCATCGGCGGCACGCGCGAGATCGTTGATGCCGCTCGATCCCTGCGAAAGAAGCTGCGTCAACTCCTGCGCGGACTTGCCGAACAGCGACACCGAAGCCGCCGCCTGCTGCGCCTTGGTGGGTAGCTTGGCGATGCCGTCTGCCGCCTGCTTGATGGCGGTGTCCACGTCGGTCGAGGTGACGCCCAAGTCCTTCATCTGCTTGAGCATCGCCTGATTGCCCGACGCAGCGGAGCCGAGGTTCTTGGAGAACTTCTCCACGGCGGCATCCGCGCCCTCTACGGACGAGCCGGAAAGCTGCGCAGCATAGCGAAACTCTTGGATGAACTTGGTGGTCGCGCCCGTGCGATCGGCCAAATCCTGAATGGCGTCGGCGTAGTCGAAGGCGGACTGAATCTGCCCACGAATCCAGTCCACGGAGAACGCTGCTGCCAGCGTGCCGCCAATCGCCTTCGCGCCGGAGAGGAACTTGGAAATCTGCGCACCAGTGGCCTGCGTCTGTGCAGCCGCGCGCTTGAGACCAGCGATGAATTGAGCGCTGTCGAGCCCAAGACTGACAGAAAGATTACCTACAGAAGCCATACCATATTTAGTCGGTAGGCTGTCCCGCTATGCGGCCTTCGAAATAGGCGGCAATGCGATCAGCAAGTGTTTCGGTGTTGTGCGCCTTCTCAAGCCACTGGTCGCGCGCCTTCTCGTCTTCGTCACGACGGTCGAAGAAGTGCGGGACAGGCGTGTTTGCGGGCGTGTTTGCCGAGAATAGAAGCGAGACAAGCTGCTCGAAGCGGTTATCGTCTACGGGCGAGCCGAACGGCTCAAACCCGTAGTAGACCATCCACTCACGAAGCTCGGCTTCGGACAAGGGTCCGGGAACCCCTGTCTCAAGCTCGCTTACCGTTTTGCCGAGGTGCCCCGCGAGGCGGAAGATGAACCGCCGTTCTTGGTTCGCGCGGAAGTTTTTTTTAGCGTCTCAACGCTCTCCACCGCCTTCATCGGCGTGCGCAGCGTGACGATATGGGTGTAGATCGCCGCGACGGAGGTCATGGAGAGACCAAGAACACGGTCATAATCCTCAACAGGATCGAACATCGGCTCGTTGTTCTCGTCCACGATGGACACGAGGATTTGGAGAAGGGTGTCGTCATAGCGCTCCATCTTCGGGAGCCCCTTGCGTTCATCCTCCGGGAGGCGCTGATCGGCCTCATAATCTTCGATCTCGCGCTCACGGACCTGATAGATATCCATCAGGCGCATGTTGTCGCGCAGTGTTGGTGCCTTGATGCGGACAGTGCCGCCCCACTCCACAACGTCAACGTCGAGAGTGAGGGGCTTCTGTTCGAAAATCTGTGCTTTCGAAAGCAGGGCCATGATTAGGCGGCTTTCGACTTCACAACGGTGCCGGTGATTTCGATCGAGACCGAAGCAGTGACCTGCTTGTCCACGCCAACCGCCTTGTCGATCGCCAGCACGAAGCCGTCGAATGCAAACTGCGTGGCATCGGGAAGAACGATCTGGAAGCTGGTCTTTGCCGCACCATCACGCGCAGCCTCAAGCGCAACCTGACCGGCATCATCCGGGATATAGTTGAGCGAGACCTTGATCTGGCCTTCGTCGGCGAGACCAACGAGCTTTTCCTTACGGGTGCTCGAAAGGTCCGTAACATCGACCACGGTGGCAGTGCCGCCGCCAAGGCCGGAGAAATCAGTGAAGCCCTTCACGTTGGTGAAGGTCGAACCGACCTTGACCTTGAAGAGCGTGCCGGTCGAAATGATCGGGGAAGTAGTGGTAGCCATGTGTTATGCGTCTCCTGAAACAACTCGACGCTGTTCCAGCGCCTCCAGTTATTTATTCTCGGGAGACGGACGGCTTGTTCAGACGTTCGCGAAGATGAGGAAGGTCATCATGGTGCGGAATAGTGCGACTTCTGTGGTGTCATCGATGGTTTGTGTTGCGCCAGTCCATGCGACGGACTGCACGTCTTCGGAGACCCACTCCACGAGATCGTCGCGGATGGCCTTCGCCAGCGTGGAAGCCTTGGTGTAGCTCTCATCGTAAACGTCGATCTGGTAGATGAGGTAGGCGCGATCAGATGCGCCGCTGTCCACGCTCCGCACCGGATCGACGTGAAGAAGATTGTAGATCACGCACGGCTGCTCATAGTTCTTCGGAGCCTTGAGCGGATACATATTCGGGGCGAGCGTATTCAGTCGCTCAACAAGCTGTGCGTCGATCATCGATTATTTAGGCGGATTAGACGCCCCGCTTGATCAGCCCCTTGTTCAGCGCCTTGGCGATGGCGGCAATGATCTCGTCCTTGCTGCTCTCAAGAGCACGCAGCATGAACGGGTTCGGTTGATTGTGGATCGAGCCAAACTCCACCATGCTCGCGTGGTAACCCTGCGCGATATGGACCAAGTTTTCGACGCGCCCCCCGGGTGCCTTCGATTTCTTGATCTTCACGTTATTCTTGATCTTGTGGTGTGTTTCCTCGCGGGTCTTGCCGCCCTTGGTGTGGCGGGTGATCTTGGTCCCTTCGGCGACGTTGGAGACCGGAGCTTCCTTCTCCACCGCCTTCTTCAAGACGGCGGCACCGGCACGGTTCGCCGACTGCCCCGCCTTGGTGGCATCCTCGCGCGATAGCTGCTTCAGGCGCTGCTCAAGCTGCGCGAACCCGGAAGTGCGGAAGTTGAAGTTCATCACACTCCCGCGACGGTGATCACGAGAGAGGCACGGCGATCCGGCTCATCGATCGCGGTGATGGCGTAGGTCACGCCGTCCACGATCACGCGGTTCGCCATGGTGAGGCCCGTGCGCCAGCGAAGGCGGTAGCGACCCGTGGGGACGCTTTCCTTGCCTGCTACACGGGCAACGTCGGTGGTGCGAAGCTCAAGGCGCTCCGCATAGGTGTTGGCGGTCACCGCCCACGTCTCGGCAACCTGCCCCACGGGATCGCGGGTCTTGGTAGCGGTGAGGATTTGTAGCTTCCGATCGAGCTTGCCGCTTTCAATCATGGTGGATCACCACACGATCCGCTTGAAGCGCTGGCACAGGCGATCGACCGTCTTGGCGGTCTGGTCGGAGATTTCCTCGCGGCCATTGTAGCCCGCGCTCACCACCACCGCGATGGCATGGGCGAGCGATTGCGGGATGCCCACGTCGCTGTCGTAGCCCGCCACCAGCGTGACGATTGGCATCCCTGCCGGATAGCCGGTGAAGTGAAGGTAGCCGCTGGCGAGGTGCCAGCCATCGATCTCACGGAGCACGCCGTCGCGGTCGCGATATTCGACCTTGGAGACGGACTGCACCGGGGCGAGCGGCAGGCGATAGCTCTCATCGATCCCGTCCAACTCGACACGGTAGGTGGAGAGGCCAAGGCACAGGCCGGTCACGCCCTCCACGTATTCGGTGGCGGAGCCCACCAGCATCGCCACAGTATCTTCGTCCTGTCCCGCATCGATGCGGAGCCAAGATTGAAGCTCATCTTCGGTGAGTGCCGGAAACTCGGGCAATGAAAGGCGGGTGATCTGCATGTTGATATTTAGCAGAAAGCCCCCGCACGCTTTCGCGCCGGGGGCTCACTGTTTCGTTCCTCGTGATCGAGGCTGCGATTAAGCAGCCTTGATCTTGAGAACCTTGTAGGACTCGGTGTTGGTGACGATGCCACCGACGCGAGCACGGCTCTGGTATGCAACATACGGAGCGTTCGCGTAGGGGTTGTAGAGCATCGACATGCCAACGCGGTCGGCGATCAGGTAGGACTCGTTGAAGTCACCGAAAGCAACCGCCAGCGCGTTCGCAGCGATCTCCGGCATGTCCTCCATCTCGACCACTTCGTAGCCAAGCAGCATGTCGGGCATACCCGCCTGAAGCGAGGGCTGGAACAGATACTGGCCGGTGGTGTCCTTGAGCGAACGGATCGCGGTCTTGGTCGCCTTGGTCATCAGCCACTTCGCGCCAGCGCGGTAAGCAGCCTTGAGTTCGCCGACGATCTTGATCAGGTCGTCTGCGTTCAGGCCACCCGTGACGCTCGAAACGATGTGCTGCACGGTGCCGAAGGCGCGGGTCTTGTCCGAAGTCAGTGCGGTGGTGACGTTCAGAAGACCCGAAGGCTTTAGGGTGCCATTGCCGGTGACGAACGCTTCGCCTTCCGCGCGGGCAAACTCGGTTGCGACCTTGCCAGCGATGAAGCCAGCGATATCGAACTGCGAGTCCTCAAGCAGCGTCGGGGTGACGAACGGCGAGGCATAAAGCTCACCAAACTTCGGGGTGATCTCGGTGATGGTCGGCGAGTCCGTCTCCGGGCGCGCGTCCTTCTCACCAACCCACGAAGACTTCGCGCCATTCGGCGAAACCGGGAGGTGGAAATCCGGGGTCGAAACGCTCACGACACGAGCGACCGAACGCATCGGCGAAATGTCGGTGACGAGCGAACGAATCTGCGAGTCGATCACCTTGGGAACGGTGTAGCCGCCTTCGGACGGGACGCCCGCCGACATGGCCTTCAGTTCCGGGGTGATGACGCCGTTGCGCAGGTAGCTGTCAAACGCCTTGGTATCGACCGAAGCGGTGACGTTGCCAGCACCGGGGCGACCCGCTGCGGTCTCGATCGCGGCGACCTTGGTTGCCAGCGCATCGAACTTGGTGGTGATTTCAGAATGAAGCTCACCCAGCTTCGTAACGAAATTATCGGCCATGATTCTCCTGTTTCAGTTCACGGATAAGGTTGTTCACGGCCTCGATTGCCGTCTGCATATATTTAGCTTCGCTCTCATCGGAGGTGTCGGAGGCTTCTGCGGACTCTTCGTCCTCACCATCCTCATCCTTTTCTTCCTCATCAGCCGGAGCTTCGTCGCTCTTTTCTTCCTCATTGGAAGGAGAATCGTCAGACTTCTCGTCGGCCTCTTCGATCTCGTCGTCAGACTTGAAGCGCTTGGCGGCGAGCGCCTTGGCGTCTTCCTCATCCACGCCAAGCTCCGCGAGCTTCGCCATGAAATCTTCTTCGGTGATGTCGCCTTCGGCTTCGGGATCGGACTTCACGTCCGCGACACGGGCCTTCTCGTTGCACGGAAAGGTGACGACGCTGATCTCCATGAGCTTGGCTTCGGTGATCGTGCGAACACCGCCTTCCATGGAGAACTCGACCACCCAAAAGCCGATCGAGAGACCCGTCACGGCACCAGCCTTCACGGCGGTGTAGGCGTCGCGCCCTGCTGCCGTGTCGAGAAACACGCCGTTGGCCTTCAAGCCGTAGTCGTCTTCCTCAAGCTCCGTCCAAACGCCGATCGGCATGGACCACGCATCGTGGTTGAAGAACATGGCCGGGACGGTCCCGTTGGCCTTGTGGTCCGCCAGCGTCTTGGTGAAAGCGCCGGGGGCAATGATATCGCTCGCGTGGTCCTGATTGCCGAACACTGCGCCATAGCCGGAGAAAGTCTTCTCCGAAGTCTCGACACCGGGCTCGGCAAGTTTGACTTCAAGGCGACCCGCAAGCGCAAGCCGCTCCATCTTCTTCTTCATGGACTTATTTAGGCTACGGGCTCATCGCCTTCGTCTGCGTCGGGCTCATCCTTCGGCTGGTCGCCGTAGAGGTTCGCAGCGGGGCGAAGCTGATCAGCGGCAGGATCGGACGAGCGGTCAAAGCCCTCAAGCTCACGCACCTCGTTGGGTGTGAGGATGCCGTTCAACAGACCAAGCTGGTAGTATTCCATCCGCTCTTTGGCGGTGCCGCGCAGCGCCGCGCGATTGTCGATCATGACGCGGTAGCCCTGCTTGCGCTCGGCAGGCGTCAACAGCGCCTTGTTCGCCGACTGAACGAAGCGCTCGTGCCAATGGGCGTCGGTGTCCTGATCGTGCGCGATATGCGCCTGCTCAACGCTGGCGTAGGACTGCGATCCCATGGTGTGGAACACCTTGGTCGGCGACACGCGGAAGTAACGGCAGATTTCCTCGATCTGGAAACGGCGAGCTTCGATCCACTGACTGTCGCTCGCGTTGTTCGCCATCGGGGTGAACGAGATCGGGGCGTTCATCGCCACCGTCTTGTGGGCGTTCGCAGCGCCACGGCTCGCGTTCCAAGCCGCCTTGATCTGGGCAAGCTGCGTTTCGGTCCATTGCGCTTCGCCCACCGGGGTGATCAGACCACCGGGTTTCGCGCCATTCTTGAAGGTAGCGGCTCCGAAGGTCTCCGTGCTCTCCGCCAAGCCGATGGCGCGACGTGCAGCCGTGAGGGTGGACATGCCCTTCCACGAGCGCATGGCCGGTCCCTTGAGGTGCCACACCTGATTGGACGGAACCTGCACGCCATAGATGCGGTAGGTGACCGGACCACCAAGGCGGCTTTCGTCCGCCTCCACGGTGGCCTGTCCGGGATCGCAGGGCAGAAGTTCGCGGATCGCACCAACACCGGTCGGGCCACGATTGATGAACACGAAGGCTTCCGAATAGAGCGCGAGGTGCCAGCCAAGCTGCTCGCGAAACTCATAGGAGGTCTGGCGCTCGTTGGGCGACTCGGCGAGAAGCGAGTGGAGGGCGTGGTCTGTTGCCCGCACCATGCCCGTGCCGGTGTCGCGATGCAGGAAGCACGGCGGCTGCGCGAGACCTTCGGCGATAACGCGGGCGCACGCATGGACGGCGCTCACGCGATCCGAGAGGAGACCTTCGTCGCCAAGATCGGCACGGAGCGCGGCTTCCACCGCATCCGGGGAGTGAACCGGCACAGGTGTGCCACCCTTCGTTTCGGGAAGGGGACCAAAGATGAAGCTATCGAGAGAAGACCAGAAACCCATGTCGATATTTAGTCGAAGGGCGACTTGGCCGTAGCGAGCGAAGTCCACGCGGGGATAGGTGTGCTTTACTTCGGCATAGCCAAGTTTTCCCCCGATAAGAGCATGTCCTAATTAATACTCTTACGACATGCCGTTATCGGGGGAAAACTTGCTCGCTCCGCTCAATCGAGGAAGAACATCTCAACCGGTAGCGGCGGAGGTGGCGGAGCTTTATTCGAAGCGGCGAAGGCGTAGAGACCAGCCACGATAAGGTCGATCTTTTCATGACCGGCCTTGCTTGGCTTCACAGGACGACGCGACACACCCGATTGATAGGCACAGACGTTCGCGGCGCACCAGTCGAGCACCGGGTTGTTCGGGTGGACAAGCTCACCGTTCTTCAACGACGCCTCGAAGTCATCCATCGCGACCGTCCACTCGGATGAGTTGGACACGAAGATGCTGGTGTTGAAGCCCATGGCTTCGAACTTCTGCCGGGTGTTCTCACCCTGCCAGCTATCGAAAACCATTTCCGCGACGTTGAAGTGCTCGCACAGGTCGGTGAGTTTGGCTTCGATCTCCACGAAGCTGGACGCTGTGCCCTCCGTGGCGACCAGCGCCTCCGACTCCACCCACGAAGCGTAGGCCGGTGCGTTGGGGCTGTCCTGCACCGCGCCTTCCGGGACGAAGGCAAACGGGAAGATGGCACGCTTGCCGTCCGGGAGCGGCACAATCACCACGATCGCGGTCAAGTCCTGCCGCGTGGACATATCGACGCCGACGTAGGCGGTGGAGCCTTTGAGATCGGCGATGGACAGCTTGCTGTCACCAGCCTTCGCCCAATGGACCTGATTGAGCCACCCGTTCGCGGCGGCGACCCACTGGTTCAGATATTTCGTCCGCGCGTTTGCCTGATTGGCGGGCGACTGGAGCGCCTTCTCATACTCGCCTCGCAGGTATTCTTCCGACACGGACACGCCCATGTTCGGGTTCGCCTTCCGCCAGACGGAGAAGTCGCGCCAATCATCGTCGGGATCGATGGTGTAGATGGCGGAGAACAGGCGATCGTCCACAGCCGAGCCCTTGAGCACGGCTTCGGCATCAAGCTGTTCGGTGCGGCAAATGCCCGCAAGCTGGTTGCCAGCGGTCGAAATGATTAGAAGCAGCGGCTGACGACGCGCGCCCATGCCGGTCTTGAAGGCACCGATCTGCGTGTCGTCTTTGTGCTGGTGGGCCTCGTCCGCGATTGCGCAGTGGGGCGAACTTCCGTCCTTGGTCTTACCGATCACGGGCACGAAGGTGGAGCCGGTCATTTCGGAGTAGATGGACTTCGCCATCACCTCCACGCCGAAGGCTTCGATGAACCCCGGCGACATTTCCGCCATGCGCTTGGCAGGCGTGAACACCTCGTTGGCCTGCGCGAGGTTGGACGCCCCGCAATACACTTCGGCACCGGGCTCGTTGTCGGCGAACGCCATGTAGTTGCCGATGCCTGCCGCGATGATCGACTTGCCCATCTTGCGCGGCAACAGGACGAAGGCGGAGCGATGCTTCCGAAGGCCATCCGACTTACGGAGGAAGCCGAAGATATTGGCGAATATCCAAACCTGAAACGGCTCAAGGCGGATCGGATGGCCTGCCCATTCGCCCTTGGTGTGGACCAGTGTCTCGATGAAGCCACACACGCGATCGATCGCGGGCTCGGAGAACACGAGATCACGGCGCTTGAGGTCATCAAGCATCCGCTGCGCGGACGCCCTGATCTGCCAGCACGCGGGGATTTTGCCGGAGACTACCTTCTTCGCGTAGCTGATCGCGGTGTGAGCGTAGGTTCCCTTCTCGAAGCGCTGCTTCACTGGAACTTTGCGAACGGGTTGGTGGATGCGGCCTTCTCGCCGCCACGCGCGAGGCGAGCCTTCGCCCCGGCGATGCCGAGCATTTCCATTTCCTTGCGAAGCTCGGAGACGAACGCTGCGTTCAGCGGATCACCCGCACGCACAGACGCGATGAGTAAGCGTCCGGTGACGGCGTCACCTCAAACGGGCCGGTAGTTCCACGGCAGCAGTTCAGCGACCCGGCGGGCCGGATGGTCTGCGATGCGTCTGATGGTGTCGGCCAGCCAGGCCTCGGGGTCGAC